>Ga0255768_10000696_pt1 | contig 34695 bp, 54 predicted proteins | sample 071ome_33_FD_179983 | JGI IMG/M metagenome (GOLD analysis project Ga0255768, IMG submission 179983) | Coastal salt marsh microbial communities from the Groves Creek Marsh, Skidaway Island, Georgia - 071412AT metaG (version 2) | ecosystem: Environmental > Aquatic > Marine > Intertidal zone >...
CGACAGAGTGCATCCAAAAGAATTTTTAGATCATTTGCCTAAATGGATGGTAGGTGTAGATGTGCTGTGGGGACATGGCTATGGGTTTGACATTACAATTATTGAAGATATGTGTCGCCAGTGCAGTAAACCTATTCCGTGGCAGTTTTGGCAGGTGCGTGATAGTCGCACGTTGTTTGCATTAGCCAAAACAGATCCTCGTAAGAGTATGCAAACGGACTTGCACAATGCACTAGCAGATGCATATTTCCAAGCAAAAGGCGTACAAATGGTTTACAAAGAACTTGGAGTTACAAAATGACTATAGATGGGCTTACAACTGAACAATGTAAAATGTTGGATATCATGTGGGAAAAGGAAACCTGTGATGAATTGTTTGAATGGTTTCAAAGTTTGAGTGAAGAAAAGTTTCATATGGCAATGACACTTCATCAAATGCTTACACATGAAATTCATGAAGAATTAGTAGAAAAAGGTACACAAGACGCTGTACAAATGTTAACAAAAATTGGAGTAAAAGTATGACAGACGGACCATTTAAATCAGCATTTGACGCTGATACAGACGGGGTAGTACGTCGAGAGATTATCACATATCGTATGAAAAATGGTATTATGGTAAAAGAAGAAGCAAGTCGTGATTATTACAAATCGGGTGACTATCATGATTCAAACAACAGTAAGCCTTTGGTTCACCAGTGATACGTTGGTATGATTATCCTATAGCATTTTTAGTAGCAGATGTAATGGCAACTGCTTTTTTCAGTATTCCTATTATAGGTGCGTTTGTTGCTTGGGGTATCTACGAAATGTGGAACTACATTTACATTCCTTGGAGGTATAATCAAGAATATGGAGAATAGTCCTATAAACACACTACAACAGCTGATGACAATCACAATGGAAGAATGTGGAGAACTTACACAACGTTGTAGCAAAATAATGCGCAAGTATGAAACTTTAGACTTGATTGAAGAAGCGCAACGTGTTAAACTAGTGGAAGAATTAGGCGATGTATTTTGTATGATGGAACTGATGGTTGAACATGGAATCACAGACTGGATTGAACTACAGGATCGAGCAGACGTAAAAATAGAAAAACTTAAGAAGTGGAGCACTCTAATCAATGAATAAGTTAATCGAAAATTTAATGAAATCGCCTGCTTGGCACGATCTACTAGATGCTGTTGTTGTAGAGCGTCTAAAAGATAGCAGAGATGTCTGCATTCAGGAGCGTGAGCGCCTTGATAAAATTGACAATCGCAAGCCATTTCAAGAAGAAGATTGGCAAAGCCTTGTGCAGGATATTCACGCACTGGACAGAATCATTGAATATTACGGTGGTAATCTTTGACTAGACTTCGTAAGAAAAGACTGCTATTATTAGCAAGAGATGGCGGTGATCACAAACGTTGGTATAGTCAATACTGCGAACTAATAAAAGAAGGCTTGATTACTTGGCAAATTGGCATTGCCTTTTTAACAGATGAAGGCGCTATAGAATTGTATGAAATGGAAAACCAATGAAAGTAACAATGTGCGATCCTCCTAGTGGTTGGAAGTATGGATTTCCTAAACCGTTGCCAGCAGACTTGGGCGAAGATGAAAGTATCATTCCTTGGCTGTTGAGTGAGGGATATCCGCAGAAAGAGATTGACAACTGCGGCAAACACTTTTATTGTAGATATTGGGAACAGGAAGAAGAATGAAAGAATTATGGGTAGAAAAATATCGTCCAAAGACGGTAGAAGGATATGTGTTTAGAGATGACGCACAAAGAAATCAAGTCAAAACATGGATCAAAGATAAAACTATTCCGCATTTGCTTTTTAGTGGCAATGCTGGGATTGGTAAAACTACTCTTGCTAAACTACTTTTTAACGAACTCGATGTAAATCCGCTGGACATTTTAGAAATCAACGCAAGTCGCACAAACTCAGTAGATGACGTGCGAGACAAGATTGTTGCGTTTGTACAAATGATTCCGTTTGGTGACTTTAAGGTTGTGTTGTTGGACGAGGCTGATTACTTGTCACCAAACGCACAGGCAGCATTGCGTGGTGTTATGGAAGAATATCACAGCACAGCAAGATTTATTTTAACATGTAATTATCCAAATAGAATTATTCCAGCAATTCATAGTAGATGTCAAGGCTTCCACATTGCTAAGATTGACCAAACAGAGTTTACAGCAAGAGTTGCAGAGATTCTTATCACAGAAGGTATTACTCCAGACTTAGATACACTTGACACATATGTAAAAGCAACATATCCAGACTTGCGCAAGTGTATCAACATGGTACAAATGAATTCAGTTGAAGGTAAACTTGTAAGCCCACAAGAAGGTGATAGTGGCGAGAGTGACTGGAAACTGGATATGGTAGAATTATTTAAAGCAGGTAAAATTGGTGATGCACGTAAGTTGTTATGTGGATCTGTACGTGCAGAAGAAATGGAAGAAATTTACCGTTGGCTTTATGATAACATTGAATTGTTCGGAAGTGAGGATAAACAAGATCAAGCAGTGCTAATTATTAAGCAAGGACTTGTTGATCACACACTTGTAGTAGATCCAGAAATTAATCTTGCAGCAACACTAATTAGATTAGGAGCATTATGAAAATTTTAATTATGGGATTGCCAGGTAGTGGTAAAACACATCTGGCCGAACGTTTACAAAAACATTTAAATTGTGCATGGTTCAATGCGGACGAAGTAAGACATATGGCGAATGACTGGGAATTTAGTGAAGACGCTCGTATTAGACAAGCACGCCGTATGAAAAATATAGCAGATTATGAAAAAGGATGTGGCAGAGATGTAATCTGTGATTTTGTTTGTCCTACTAAAATGACACGTTACATTTTTGAAGCAGATTACGTAATATGGATGAATACAATTATAGCAGGCAGATTCCAAGACACAAATAAAATGTTTGAAGAACCTGAAAATGCCAATTTAGTTATTGACAAATTTTTATCTGACGACGAAATAGCAAGTTTAGTAAATGTAATTGCAGGAGTACATGCTTAATGTTTGATTGGAAAAAACCTACAGCACAGATGCTAGGCCGTTGGCAGCCATGGCATAATGGACACACAGCACTATTTAAAAAAGCACTTGCAGAAACTGGACAAGTTTGTATTATGGTACGTGATGTTGGAGGTATTGTAGGTGAAGATGCAGGAGCAGGACGTACAGCAACACAAGATGATAATCCATTTCGTTGGAATCAAGTTAGACAAAATATTGTTGCAGGACTAGCAGAACATAACTTTACAGAAGGAGTTGAGTATGTTATCATGCAAGTGCCTAACATTGTAGATATTAGTTATGGTCGTGGAGTAGGTTACACATTTACACAGCATGACTTAGGTGACGAAATACATAACATTAGTGCAACTAAAATTAGAGCTAAAATGAGAGAAGAAGGAAAGTTATGACATATATTGTAAATGATCAATGTATACGTTGTAAGCATATGGATTGCGTAGAAGTATGTCCAGTAGATTGTTTTTATGAAGGCGAAAACATGCTGGTAATTAATCCAATTGAATGTATTGACTGCGGTGTTTGTGAACCCGAATGTCCTGCAGACGCTATCCAAGCAGACACAGCACCTGGTGCAAAACCTTGGGTAGAATTTAATAAAAAATGGAGTGATATTTGGCCTAATATTACCGAAATGCGTAAAGAAGATGTGCCAGTGGATGCAGAAGATTGGCATGGTGTAAAAGGCAAAATGCAATATTTTAGTGAGGAACCAGGGCGTGGTGACTAAAAATAAAAAACTAGTAAATGACATAGTGCGTATCAGCGTACTAGAAGAAGAAATAGCATATTACAAAACGCTACTGCAACCACATGATACAGGACACATTAACACAACTATTAGTTTCCTAAGTCAAAGAATATCAAACATTAAAGGAGAGTTAGCCGGATGGCCGTTCGATTAGTAAGTTACACAAAAGCAACAGAAGAGTTTGTAAAAGAAGGAATCAATAACGATGACTTGTTGGATTTGGTTGCATTTTGTGCCAGGGTAAGCAATCCTGCAAATCAAATGAATAGCGAAACAAGTGAGAAACTTGTAAAGTATTTGATCAAACATGCACACTGGAGCCCACTAGAAATGGTAAACGTATGTATGGAGATTGATACAACTCGTGATATTGCGCACCAAATTGTGCGTCATCGTAGTTTTGCATTCCAAGAGTTTTCACAACGGTATGCCAATCCAGAAGAAATGGGTGATATGTTTGTTGTGCGTGAAGCAAGACTGCAAGATCAAAAAAATAGACAAAACTCTATTGATACTGACGACGATGTATTAAAAGACAAATGGGAAGAATTACAACAAGACGTCATGTTTGCTGCTGGTAAAGCCTATAAGTGGGCTATAGAAAATGGAATTGCTAAAGAACAAGCTCGTGCAGTTTTACCAGAAGGATGTACAAAAACACGTCTTTACATGAATGGTACACTGCGTAGTTGGATTCATTACATTGAGTTGCGAGGTGCTAATGGAACACAAAAAGAACACATGGAAATCGCTTGGGAGTGTGCTAAAGTCATCTCAGAGATATTTCCTCTCGCATCGGAACTCACAGATGCCGCCAATCATTGAAGTAGATGTAGAATGGACTGAACACTACGCATGGTGGCCTGTGCGTAGCAGTTTCAGCAAAAAGCGCATCTGGTTTAAAAAATATCACGTAGGTGAAATATTTTATGATGCAATGGGTAGGCCACCTATAAAGGAAAAAAGTTGGAAACTCATTTATACTGAAAATGAGTATTTGATGTACCTTTTAAAACAGGATGAAAAATATAATCATCCTTTAGATCAGCCGCCTTTATTTATTAGTAGTAGGGGACGTAGTGGCCCCCTACCTGGGTATTAAGCATCTCCGTAAATAGTAAGAACTTCTTTTACCGCTTCATGTCTTTCAATATCTCCTTGAACAAAATGACATACAGCAATGTGTTGTGTGTCAGACTTTTCTAAATGGTTAACAAAATCAATAAGTCCGTTGTCTTTTAAGCGATCTGCTTGTGCTAAATCACCAGTGACAACCATTTTACTACCGTGACCTATACGTGTTAGTAGCATTTTCATTTGGTTAGGAGTTGCATTTTGCATTTCATCTGCAATTATGTAACTATTTTTAAAAGTGCGTCCTCTCATGTATGCCAAAGGAGATATTTCGATTACACCTTCTTTAATCATTCCTTCTATTTCATTTGAATAAAAATATTCACGGAATACATCAAAAATAGGTCGTGTCCATGGTGCCATTTTTTCTTCTAATGTACCTGGAAGAAATCCTAAATCTTCATCTGCACTAACTGCCGGTCTTGTAACAATAATCTTATCTACTTCTTTTTCAAAAAAACTTTTTACAGCAGCCTGTACTGCAAGCATAGTTTTACCTGTACCTGCTGGACCTATTCCAAAGACAATGTCTTTACCCGGTTCCAGTAACTTTAGTACATACGTTTCTTGATTTCTATTTCTTGGTATTATGTCTATGTTATGTTGTTTCTTTGGTAGGAAATTGTTTATTCTAACAACATTGTTGTTAAATGATTGTTGCCTTTTGGCTTTTGCTTTACCCATTAAGTCCTCCTTAAAATGGTTTAGCAGGTGTTTCCTAGTGCAGGAAACCTTTCCTGCTAAGGTATTTACTTTTCTAATCTAAATCATTAAGTGCGTATTGAACTTTTTTTATATGTATGTTATAATTGATAAATATATTAAATTGAGGAAATACCATGAGCCAAGTACTAGATCAGTTAGAGGTAATTAAAAATTTAGAATCTATATATGATAGCGATTATGCATTTCGTGTATTAAAAGATTTTGAAAGAGTCATAGATGAATTGAACATCTATGTGTATAAAAATTGGGAAAACGGTGAACTAGTACAAGGACCAAATGTTGACAGACATTGGGTTAGTTGTATGTTTATGTGGCCTCGTGATGAAATGCCAGATCCAACTGGTGGCAAAAGATTAGCTGATTATGATTGCCAAGTTAAATATGGCAAAGGCGATATACTTGTTCCTCGTCAAATTAAGACACCAGATGATTTCCGTCCAGGCACTAAAAAAGGTAAGCTAGACAAAAAAGAAGTATGGTTTGTAAAAATTAGTATGCCTAAAAAATTAATTGCAGACATATATGGTGGTGCAATGCCTATTGAAAAATTAGAAACTGAAGAAATTACTCCGGCTACAGGTGATGCAATGGCTGCACCAGCTGACACAGGAAATGTTGATTTAGGAGGTTTATAATGGGTTTACGTGCAGGTGATTTAAGAGATTTAGTTTATGACATTTTTGAAATAGACTCTTACAAAAGCAAAATGGGCGATGATGCTGATATTGTAGTTGTGAGTTTTGATGTAAAACAAAAAGAAGCAGCAAAAGATTTGGTAAATTTTATAGAAACTGCACATGATTTTGTGTTAGATGCCGATCACACACCTGGAGAAGTAGATACAGGTGTTTACAAAGTTTTTGTTGAGATTGATAGAAATAGAGATATTACTAAAAATATAATGGATATGGTAGAAGGTTTAAAAAACCTAACAGATCAAGATTTTAGATACAGATATCATAAAGCATTTAGAAGTCAAGATGTAACAGAAGACAATTTAAGTGTATCTGTTCCTGTTGACGCAGACAGCTATAATGTTGCTGTCTTAGAAAACAAAATGAATAGTTACAAAGAATTCTTTAGTAATAGTTTTGTAGATGATATAACATTGCTAGAAAACAAACTTACAATAAAAAAAGTTTACGCAGATCCTGTACAATTTGTGTTTAAAGATTTTGGTGATCGCGAAACTATGTTAGAAAATATTAAGGAAAAAATTAACGTTAACGACTATGCTGAAATTCTATTCTTAACTAAATATGTTGGAGATTACAATATTACAAAGTTTGGTAAAAGAACATTAACATTTGAAAACAAAGACAAGATACTAGTAGTAGAAAGACACCCCCAATAATAACAATAATAAAAAATTTGTGCCTCGGGGTAGCACTCTTAACAAAGGAACAAATTTATGGCTAAAGAAGATTTCGATTTTGATTTCGAACCGTGGATGGCAGAAGAATTAATCCACAGAGATGATTGGGAAGAATGGTATGAAGCAATGTGCGAAATTCTTCCACTATGGGATATTAATACTATTCCAAGAGTAGCAGGCTTTATTGCACAATGTGGACACGAAAGCGGCGGCTTTAGAGTTCTTACAGAAAATCTAAACTATAGTGCAAAAGCACTCAATACTATTTTTCCAAAGTATTTCAAAAGAGCAGGAAGAGACGCAAATGAATATCATAGACAACCTGAAAAAATCGCTAATGTCATTTATGCAAACCGTATGGACAACGGAGACACAGAGAGCGGTGATGGGTGGCGTTTCCGCGGAGGCGGCCTTATTCAGCTTACTGGACGTTACAACTACACTGAATTCGCCGAAGATGTAGATATGACTGTAGAAGAAGCAGTGGACTATGTGCGTACCAAAAAAGGTGCGTTGGATAGTGCTTGCTGGTTCTGGGACGAAAACAACATCAATAAGCATTGTGATAATATGGACATTCTAAAAATGACCAAACGCATCAATGGTGGCACTATCGGATTAGAAGATCGCAAGAAGCATTGGGCACACGCATTAGATGTATTAGGCGGCGATATGGAAATGGAACCAGAAGAAGAAAAAGAGTTAAACACAAATCAAACTATTCGTCAAGGTTCACGTGGTCCACTAGTACAAGAAGTACAAGAGATATTGGGCATTGAGCCAGCAGATGGTATCTTTGGTCCAGGCACTGCTCGTCAAGTTAAAGAATGGCAAGCAGCAAACGGTCTAGTGGCAGATGGTATTGTAGGACCAAATACACTGGGAAAGTTGTTAGGGTAGGTGGTTTAGGTATGGGCATGAAACTTGCAGGAGTAATGTTTTTGATAATGTGTGCTATGGGTGGCATAGGTTATTGGTATTATAATGACACGCAGCAACGCATGGCCATACTACAAGAAAACAACGCTAAACTAGAAATAGCAGTAGCAACCAACGAAGAAGCATTAGAAAGTCTACAAGCAGATTACGCATCTGCACAAAACGAAATAGCAAGTCTAAATGATGCATACACTGCTATTCGTAGACAAAATCAAAGACTAGCTGATAAATTACAAGAGATAGATTTAACAGCAGCAGCTATAGCAAATGCCGAAGGTATTGAACGTGCAGTAAATAGAGGTTCGGAAAATGCTGGTAGATGTTTTGAACTTCTATCGGGGGCAGAACTAACTGAAAAAGAAAGGACAGCAGAAAATGACATCGCTTTTAATAAAGAGTGTCCTTGGCTTTACGATGATTATAAGTCTCGCGGCCTGCTCAACCAAACCCCAGCAGATTGAGGTTAGTGCAAAACCAATAGAAAAACCAACATTAACACTACCTCCTGTTGATGAACTCAACATGAGAAAAGTAGAATGGATTGTTATCAATGAAGCTAATGTAGAAGCTGTTATTGCTAAACTAAAATCTGAAGGCAAAGCATTTGCACTATATGGATTAACAGGCGATGGCTATGGGAACTTAGGTTTAAACTTTTCAGACATCCGTGCACTAGTGCAGCAACAGCAAGCAATCATAGCAGCATACGAAGGCTATTATCAAGCAGCAGAAGAAGCAATGGAAGGTGCTGTGATAAACGAATAAATACGCATATATAGAGGGCAAACAATGTGGGAAATGATAGATAGAATGTTTGGTGATACACTGTGGATTTACACAGCGATTGCCGGATCGTTGCTAGGGGCAGCATTCTTAGCGTGGTTTAGAAACACACACGCAGCACTTTACTTAATGTCAAAGTTTGATGCTCTACTAGATTATCTAGTAGATCGTTTTGGATGGGACTGGTTACAGGACGATCCAGAGGCTTGGCGCAAACGGTATCCAAAAGTAACTAAAAAGATTGACGACCTTGAAAGTCGTTTACAAAAAATAGAGGGCAAAATAAATGATAACGGAGATGAACTTTAAGGAGCGTAGTCTCCTTTTTGCTAACTTGGCAAGCATAGCATACAGTGACGATGTAGAAGAAGTTAAAAAAGCAGTGCGCAAACTGGGCTTTACAACAGTAGAGTTTTACAACAGAGATGGCGCACAAGCATATCGCTTTATGAACAAAACAGATTTGGTCATAGCGTGTCGTGGTACACAACCATCAGAGTTTAATGATATCAAAGCAGACTTAAATGCTGTTCCTGTTATTGCAGAAACAGTTAGTCGTGTACACAAAGGTTTCAAAGCAGAAGTAGACGAACTTTGGCCAATGGTGTTGGAAGACATTGATCGTAAGGCAAACGCAGGCAAAAAACTTTGGTTCTGTGGACACAGCCTAGGTGCTGCAATGGCAACTATTATGGCAAGCAGGTGTCACTTGTATGAAGATATTGATCCTGTACAAGAACTTTACACATATGGTTCACCGAGAGTAGGCTGGAATGGTTACTGCAAAAGCCTAGGTGTTACACATCACCGTTGGGTCAATAACAATGATATAGTAACACGAGTACCACTAGCAGCAATGGGTTACAAACATCATGGCACTGAGCATTATATGAATGCATATGGTAAATACCGTAAGTTAACAACATGGCAACGCATAAAAGATCGTTGGCGTGGAATGTGGATGGGCATTAAACAGGGCAAGATCGACAACTTTGGAGATCATTCAATGACCGAATATATTGCCAACTTGGAAAAAATGGAGGGCTAACATGCCAAGGAAAAAGCCAGAAGATTTAAAAAGCAGTGGAGCAGCACCGGAACCTAAGCCAGCAGCAACACCTGCACCAACACCGACACCAGCACCTGCTCCTGCTCCTGCGCCAGTTGCAGCAGCACCGGCACCGCAACCTGTAAGTGGATATCATCCTGCAGACCTAAACGGTGACGGACATGTAGATGCTGAAGAAAAAGCAATGGAACTAGAGTTTCGTCGCAAGATGCTAGAAGACCAAGATGCAATGCGTGATGCACAACGCAGCATGGCTTGGTTTGCATTAGGGGGAATGTTGCTATATCCATTCAGTGTTGTACTTGCAGTTTGGTTAAGTTTAGATCAAGCAGCAGATGTATTGGGCAGTATGGCAGCAACATACTTTGTTTCAGTTGCAGCTATTGTAGCAGCGTTCTTTGGTGGACAAGCATACACGCAGTCAAGTTCAAACAAAAAGCGGTAGGGCCTAAATAAGTAATAGTATGGACTATTACAGCAGGTTAGGCGTGAACAAATCGGCATCGCCAGAGGAACTCAAAAGAGCATACAAAAAACTGGCGATGCAACATCATCCAGATCGTGGTGGTGATCAAAAAACTTTCCAAGAAATCAACGAAGCATACGATACATTAAAGGATCCTGCTAAACGTCAGCAGTATGATGCTCCTAAACAAACATCATATTCTAACAGACAAGAAATGAATATGAATGATTTTTTTAACATGTTTGGTCAGAGAAGTGTTAAAAACGCAGATGTCAAAGTTAGAATAAATCTCACACTTGAAGAAGTTATGCAAGGAAAAGATCTTATTGCATCATATAGGTTGAGAAACGGACAACAGATTGATGCTAATATTCGAATACACGCTGGTGTAGAAGATGGAGAAGTAATAAGATATGGTGGACTAGGAGATAATGCCTACACTCAACTTCCTAGAGGAGATTTGCTAGTCCAGGTAAGAACAATGTCACACCGACATTTTAAACGTGAAGGAGCACATTTACATACTACGGCTGATGTAAACATATTTGATTTGATATTAGGCACCGAGATTGTAATAGAAAAATTGACAGGCGGTCCATTAAATGTTAAAATACCTAAAGGAACTGATCCCGGAACAGTGTTAAGTGTACACGGATATGGATTGCCAAGTAACCGTAGAGGACGTCCTGGAAATCTATATGTAAAAATAAAAGCAAAAACACCAAAGATTGTTAATCAAAGTATATTAGAGAAGGTAAAAGACTTAAATGATGAAATTGATAGAAGCACCTAACTTAATGTTAGAAACTGCTGTTGACAAGTTTCCTATTGATATAATGCATCCTGCTCCTGTAGCATTAGACATGATTGATGTAATGAATAAAGAAAATGGTATAGGATTAAGTGCCAATCAGGTTGGATTTAATGGTCAAATATTTGTTATGAAAGCAAAACATAACTTGCGTAATGGAAGTCCATTGGTTGTAATCAATCCTGTCATCAGGGGACTAAGTCAAGAAAAGGAAGCGCACGAAGAAGGTTGTCTTAGTCATCCAGGATTGTATTTAAAAGTAAGACGTCCAATAAGTTGTATGGTTGACTTTCAAACCTTGACAAGTGACTTTAAAAATGTTATAACTGTAAGTGAGAAGTTTGATGACATTGATGCAAGAGTATTTCTACATGAATATGATCACCTTCACGGTATTCAGTTTATTGACAGAGTTTCAAAACTTAAATACGATATGGCCGAAAAACGGAGAGTTAAAAGGATGAAGAATGGTAGAACCTAGCGAAGCATTACAAGCAGTTTTTGATAAAGCAGTAAATGATGCAAAAAAACTAAAACACGAGTATGTAACTTTAGAACATTTGTTGTTTGCAATACTTTGTGAAGACAAGTTTTCAGAACTCATGGAAGAGTTTGGAACTGATATTTCTGTTATGAAAAAGGTATTAGAAACATATTTACGTGACAAATGCGACGATATTAAAACCGAAGAACCAAAATATAAACCTAAAAAAACACAGTCTGTTGAAAGAATGTTAAACAGAGCATTTGCTCAAGTATTATTTCAAGGAAGAAATGAAATTGATACTCCAGACGTATTTGTAAGCATTTTATCAGAAAAGCGTAGTTATGCATATTTTGTGACTCAGCAAAATCAAATCAACAAAGAGCAGTTTGTCAAGTTTTTACAAACGCATTATGGTAATGAGATTGATGATCTAGATCAAGAACCAGAAAATACAGGTACAGCTAATAAAGCACTCAAAGCATTTACTAGCGACTTAAATGAGCAAGTAAAACAAGGCAAGATTGATCCTGTGATTGGACGCTCGGATGAAATAGAACAGGTTTCCCTAGCACTGGCACGGCGACAAAAAAGCAATGTGCTAATGGTGGGTGATCCAGGTGTAGGTAAAACTGCTATTGCAGAAGGACTTGCTTGGAAGATTGTTAACGGACAAGTACCAGAGTTTTTAAAAGAATACAATGTTTATGCACTAGATATTGGTAGTATGCTTGCTGGTTCAAAATATCGCGGCGACTTTGAAGAACGTTTTAAAATGGTATTAGCAGCACTACAGAAAAAAGGCAAGACAATCATGTTTATTGACGAAGCACACATGATTAGTGGTGCTGGTGCAGGTGGTTCTAATAGTTCTAACGATTTAGCAAATATGCTTAAACCTGCATTAGCTAAAGGAAATATTAAAGTAGTGGCCTCAACCACTTGGGAAGAATATCGCAAGTTCTTTGAAAAAGATCGTGCACTTATGCGTAGATTCCAACGTGTAGGTATTGACGAACCAAGTTCCGAAACAACTATTGAAATCTTGCAAGGTATCAAACAATATTATGAAGACTATCACGATACAGTTATTACAGATCAAGCTATCGAAGAAGCTGTAAGACTTAGTGTAAAGTACCAAGCAGATAAAAAACTTCCAGACAAGGCTATCGATTTGCTTGATGTGGCATGTGCTAGATATAAAGTAAGAGATATCACAGATAATAAAGTTGTTACCGAAACTGAAATCATGTTTGAACTTGCAAAAATGGTTAAGATACCTGAAGAGACAGTTGCTGAACGTGAAACAGAGAGTCTTGCACACTTAGAAGAAAATATGAAAAAGAGTGTATATGGTCAAGACGAGGCTATTGAAAGCATTGTTGATAAGATTCTTGTAGCACAAGCAGGATTAAAGCCTGAAAACAAGCCTATTGGAAGTTTTGTGTTTATGGGTCCAACAGGTACAGGTAAAACTGAAACTGCAAAGCAACTTGCACATCATTTGGGTGTAGAACTAGTCCGTTTTGATATGAGTGAGTTTCAAGAAAAACATAGTGTTAGTAAGTTTATTGGTGCACCTCCGGGATATGTAGGTTTTGAAGATGATGCAGGTCAGCTGATTATCAAACTACAAGAAAATCCTAACTGTGTATTATTGCTAGACGAAATCGAAAAGGCACACCCAGATGTAAGTAATGTTTTACTACAACTTATGGATAACGGAATGATTACAGGTTCCAATGGTAAAGAAGCAGATGCTAGAAATGTGGTATTGATCTTAACTACAAACTTAGGTGCACAAGAAGCAGAGACTAATGCTATTGGTTTTGGTGAAAGTATGGAAAAAGAATACGAAGACACAAGCCTTAAAAAGTATTTTTCACCAGAGTTTAGAAATAGACTAGATGGTACTATTACATTTGCAAAACTGGGTAAACCTGTTATGTTAAAAATTGTAGGCAAGTTTCTAAAAGAACTAAAAGATCAAGTCGTAGATAAAGGTGTTAACATTGAGGTTAGTGACGAAGCACTTGACTGGCTAGTTGACAAAGGTTTTAATCCTAAAATGGGTGCCCGTCCACTACAAAGAGTCATTGATGAAAAAATCAAACGTCCACTGTCAAGACAGTTGTTGTTTGGTGATTTAAAAGACGGCGGTTATGTACGTATTGACATTGTAGATGAAGAAATTTCTCTTGTGAATAAGGAAACAACCAATGCCTGAAACAAAGAAACTGCATTACAACAAATATCTTTATAAAATGCAGTTTCGCAACTCATTAGCAGGTATTTTTCGCACTGAATGGCAGCGTAAAGGAAATCTAAGTTACGCTGCTACAAAACTCAATGAGTATAAAACACAACTTAAAACGGATACTATTATAACAAAAACAAGATGGGGAAATCCAGAGATAGTACCCATCGAAGACTATCACGATGCTAATAAACTATATAGACTCTTAAAACAGAATAAAGATTATATGATAAGATGTGAATACAACACACTTAACCTTTATTCAAATGATTTAAATATGTTAAAAGATATAAGTAAAAAAATACACAACAAGTGTGATATATGGGAACCAAAAGTTGAAAATATTCATTTCCTTTTAACTAACGCAAATGTTATTTTAGTTGACGAAAAACCAGAGTTAGAATATAAAGTTACATTTGGAAGAAAAAGAGGTAAACCAGAACTTGCTTCCTGGCTAAAAAAGAACACAGATAAAAGCAAAGCAGGTAAGATTTTTATTTCAAACTGTGAAAAAAATAGTTTTTTGCAAGGTCAATACATTTATGCAAAAGACGAAAAGGTAATACTGTTATTGCAAATGCTTGTAGGAGATAATATTGCCCGTATCGATAAACTAGTTTCAAAACAAAACATAGATAAATAGTTATATAAATCATTGCGAGGATTATTATGGAATATTTTGCGAGAGTGGTTATGGAAAAGACCACAATAAACGAAAGTCTTGTTGAAAGTGCATTTGATAGTTATGACATTTTTGAAACAGAACAAGATGCTACAGTTATTCAAATACCACTTACAAGATTGTTAGATGAGGCAGAAGCAGACGAATATGCACAGCGTTTAGCCAACATGATGTTTGAAGCAGGTTATGAAGACTTTGACATTGAGATTTCTGCAGATGGCGATATTGCAGAAGACGAAATCACATACGAAGACGACGACGAGTTTTTTGAAGACTATGGCGTGTTGTGGTTTAACGAAGATGACGACTTAGACGAAGCCGAGTACCAAGGACGTAAAGTTTCGCTAGGCAAGCCAATGCAAGGTGACGTTAAAAAGTTCAAAGTATATGTAAAGAATCCCAAAGGCAATGTGGTTAAAGTAAACTTTGGCGATAAGAAAAGCAAAATCAAAAAATCAAATCCAGCAAGACGCAGAAGTTTCCGTGCAAGACACAACTGTGATAATCCAGGGCCAAGACATAAGGCTCGTTACTGGTCATGCAGAAAGTGGTAAGATGAAGATTGAAGATTTAAACTTAAAAATCGGTGACAAACTACCTTTCAATGTTGTAGAAGACATAGTAGTGTATATGAAAAATGATCCCGATTTTTATCGTAAAGAAGTATTTCCAAACTTAGGTGGTGTACAAGAAGCAGTATTATCTGGTGGTAAGTTTAATAAAAAGAATCTCCTACCTATGATAGAAAAAGCATGTGAATCATATGTGCAAAAATTTGATATTCCAAAAAGACCTGCTGATTTATTAAGCAGAGAAGAAAAAATGGAAGCTATTGGTATTTTACTTAAAGGTGAGGCAGACGCTTTCCGTAATAAGGAATACTAATGCGTTTTCAAGAGTTCAAAAATATCAACGAAGCAAAACAAATGGGTCGGGCTTTTAATCATTTAGAAGACCTAGTGTTTTTCCACGGTGTCGAAGGAGCTCTCGAAGCAATAGAACATTTGCGTGACTTGGCTACACAAGAGGGTAGCAGCAGTATACGTATGAAATGGGACGGCAATCCACAAATATATTGGGGTAGAGAAACAGCAGGTGGTCCACTAATACTTGGAGGACACAATCAATGGAGTCGCGGAGTTTTAGGTGACAGTCCTAAAGCAATACAAGACTTCATTATGAACAAAAGCGGAAATCCAAAAACGCCTGAAGAAAAGCAACAACGTGCAGAGTTTGCAAAACAGTTTGCAAGTATGTACGCAGACTTTGACAAAGCAACGCCAAAAGATTTTGTTGGGTTTGTTTATGGAGACGGACTATTTTTATCTCCGCCCGAGCTTAAAGACGGTGTATACACATTCTGTCCAAATCCTAAATCTCAAACTTGTTATCATGTAAGAGCAGAAAGCGAACTAGGACAACGTATTGCAAAAGCAAAGATTATGGTTGTAGGACATGCGGAGTTTCCAGAATGGGGCATGCCAGACAGTGCGCAACAACCTAAAAACGATTTCAGTGAGTTTGGTGGCAATCCAAGTGTTATTGTACTAGGACCAGTATACAATACAAAACCAGTAAAGGTTGATACAAAAAATCTAGACACAGTGTCAAGATTTGCAAAAGCAAACAGCAAACTAATCGATGGTTTCCTAGCAAGTGTACAAGGATTAAGCGATCTCAAAAATATTATATACACCTATGTAAACCAAACAGCAAAAGCCAAAAACTTGGATAACTTGGGTGTTGAAAACTTTTTTACTTGGTTAAGTAATAGTAAAGTAAGTAAACCCAAGCAGGCAAAAATCAACGAGTTAAATAGTAAATACAATAATGCATTAAACGCTATCTTTACATTAGTAAAGCAGATTCAAAATGCAAAAGACAATATTATAGATCAAGTAGAAGGCGAGCAAGGAGATATCTGGGATACCAACGGAGAAGGCAGAGTTCGTTATGCAGACAAAACCAAGAAGTTTGGTAATGTCAAACTTGTTCCAAGAAAAAGGTGGACACCGGGCTAATGTTATTAAGAGAGTTATTTGAAGCAGGCGAAAGCGTAGGTATTATTTTTGGTAGATTTAATCCTCCTCATCAAGGGCATAAAGCAGCATGGGAAGAAGCTGCAAAAAATACTCATTGGTATGTTGGCACAAACAAAAGCACAATTGGACCTAAAGATCCACTGCCTTTTGATATCAAAATACAAGCAATGGAAACTATTTGGCCTAACATAAAAGGACATATTATACCAGAACAAACATGGTGGAGTCTAGCAGCAGCAGTGTATAAAAAACATGGCGAAATCGATCTGAAAGTAATCACAGACGAAACAGATGCTAAAGTTTTTGTACCAGGCTTACAAAAACAAAACGGTGTTGAAGGTCGCCACGGTTTTTATAAGTTTAAAAGTATTGAATGGCAACCAGCGCCTCGTGTATCAAGTGCTACAGAATTGAGAGCAGCAGTTGCAAATGATGATCCAAAAGCATTTGCTAAGGCAGCAGGCGTACCTGCAGATACAAATGTTGCTGGTGAACCATTCTTTGATCTAGTAAAATATTATCTTGGACAACAAAATGAAGGTGCTATGAAGCGTATTGCTACATCACAATCAAACAAAGCAGATAGAACAGCAAGCAACAGCAAGCTAAAGCCAGGTTTAGACACATATAAAAAGAAACCAAAAACAAACGAAAAGTTTGCCAGTGATGCACAACGTCGAGCAGCATTTGCCGCAGGATACAAACCCAAAGGCAAGAAAAAATGAAATGGCACGATATAACAGAAAAATGGAGCAACAAATACAAACGCAGCATTAACTGTAATAATCCAAAAGGCTTCAGTCAAAAAGCACATTGCGCAGGGCGTAAGAAAAAAGAAAGTATTGAAGAAGGTTATAAACTAAAACTAGAACGAGATGCAAATGTAGATGTATTGCATATTGTAAACACTGATACAGGCGGTCGTACAGAAGTGCGTGGCAAAAAAGGTTATGAAAGTGGAAACTATGATCCAAATGACAAACTACATCAACTGTTAGATCGTGTAGGCAAAAGTGCAAACATTGCAGAACTAATAAACGGTGAAGTAGTAAGCATCAATCCAAAACACCCAGATGGTGCAAAGGCAAAAGCAGCAGCAGATGTAGCATATAATGAAAGTACAGACTTAGATAGTCTTAGAAAATTTGTTAGGTCTCAACGAGAAGCACCTGATCAAGTTCTTTATCAAATGATGATGGCGCCAGATACTTATGGACACGCAGCATCAAACTTTGTAAGAAGTTGGTATGAGAAAACAAAAGAAGAAAATGGTTTAAATGATGTAGATTCAGCGTTAGAAATAATGGTTGATGAACTTGGATTGAATGAAAACTTTGCTGACGGTAAGAAAAAAGGCAAAAGCAGACCAGGGCGTGTAAAGCGTTCAGGTGCAAGTTGCAATGGTAGTGTAACAAGTTTAAGAAAACGAGCCAAGAATAGCTCAGGCGAGAAAGCGAGGATGTATCATTGGTGCGCAAACATGAAATCGGGAAGGAAGAAAAAGTCGTAGAACTTTATCCAGACGGATATAGTAAAACGTGGAGAGAGCACGAAAGTGTTCCTGTAGAACACTACATTGCTAAACACAAAGAACACGAAGCTCGCCGAGCAAGCACAAATGAACGCCAAGATTATTGGAAAACCTATAAGAAATACTTGAAATGAATATAAGAAAAATAAATGATCCGTGGCTGCATACCGAGGTTACAGAATATTTTTCATTTTCAGAGTTTAAAAAAATACAAGAATATTTTACTGCACTTGAAATTGATACAAGTTCTGCAATCACCATACACTTTGAAAATGATAAAAAATATAACGGAGAAGTTTCATCAAGTCATATTATTTCAGTTGTTAAATCTTTTAATGTAAAAAGACAAAGTATGTTTTGCAATGAGCTCGATGAAATATTTAAAAAACGTTACAAAGAATATTTAACTCAGTGTAATATAAATCCAGAGCAGGATAACTACTATTTTGACTTTTCGTTAATGATACAACCGCCAAACTTTTTAGGACATATTCATCTAGATCATGCTTGTAGAGCAAATACACTTATCATACATATATCAGAAGAAGGAACAGGAACAGGAATATACACCGACAACAATGATGATGGATTTGTAAAATATACAGACTGGCATCCTAATGGTGGTGTAGGATGGATGTCAAACGAAGCATCTTGGCATAGAGTTGTAAACAATAAATCTACAGATAGATATATATTTAGATCTATGTTATTTGATAGAAACATTCCTATGCCCAACGGACTTAAACATGCTTAATCAACAAGTTAAAAAATGGTTTGACAAAGATATACTAAAAAACACAAGAAAAAATATTAACTTTATAAAAGAAGACTTGTCTCATAGTATTCCTTGTTGTGATCATATAAAAAGCAAAAATAAAATACTTGTTTTAACATCAGGAAGAACAGGCAGCAAGTTTTTTGCAGATTGGTTAAGAAATGATTTAGATTTATGGTATTGTGATTTTAGAAAATGTGAAATACCATTTGGTTATGAACCTTTTAAATGGGCAGGAGATTACAGTAGATTTTTTGACACTGCACAAAATAAACAGAGATTTGTTATTAAACATATTGCACATCATTTCGAAAACATGACCAAGGATCAAATAAAAACACTTAAAAACTTAGAGACATATAATGTTGTGTTGCTTAGAAAAAACATATTTGAAACTGCTTTAAGTCATAGTTTAGCATTCAAGTTTAAAAACTGGACCAAGTTAAAAGATGTGTCAACAGAAGTAGATTGGAATGATGTGAAGTTTTGGATTGATCATACATGTCAAAACTATGCCGACATATTAGATAAAATACACGGATTTGATTATGAAGATATTGTATATTACGAAGATTTAGTTTTTGGAAAATCTACTGTATGGAAAAATGAATCAAAAGCAAATACAGTAACCAACTACAAGCATTTAGAAGAAAAATCAAATAAATACATCTACAATGAACATAGAAGATTTACAGCATTTAGCAGGAATAAGAAATAAGTTTACAGGGTATACACCATATACCGCTGAAAATATGAGTATTACTGGCACAGAAAAAGCAAAGATACAACGCAAGAAAAAAATAGCACCAGGCACTGAAGAATGGTTCAAGTTGTGGTTTAGCCAGCCTTTCCTCACAGGTGAAAAACCTTACAAAGATGATTGATCATATAGATGCGAAAGATTTCTATCAGTGGAAACCTTTTAAACAAAGAATATTAGAATCAAAGCACAATCATATAGTAATATGGAATCCGGGCGAATACAATATTACAAATGCAGTTGCAGAAGAAGAACTAGCATCAACTATCACACAAGCAAATAAAACATATCGATTCATTACCAATAGACATTGGCCACTTTATTGGGCATATAAAACTATTGCAAGTACACATAAACAGATTTGTCCCAACAAGCCTAGTAAACTGTTTATATATCTTACAGGAAAAACTAGAGCGCACAGATGTTATTTTACAGATCAACTTGCAAGAGTTGGAATTTTAGAACAAAACTATTTCAGTGTAAATGAATGGCCATGGAATGAAGAATATACATATGTGTATTGGAAAAATGCTAGAAAAGTTTTACTAGATAACATAAACAAAAAGGATTACTTTAATGTACCTGTACAGTTTGAAGATAGTCTTTTTAGCGTAGTAAGTGAAAGCAGAGTTGATAGTAAAATTTTCATAACTGAAAAAACTTTTATACCGATATATCATAAACGTGCTTTTATAATACATGGCCCAGTTGGTATACATAAAAGACTACGTAAACTAGGCTTTTTTATGTTTGATGAAATATTTGATTACACATTTGATTTTGTAACTTGCGAAAAAGAAAGAGCAAAGATTATTGCCGAACAGTTGTATCAGTTAAGCATTTCAAAAATCGAAGATTACAAAAACTTGTTACAATATAAAGTAGAACATAACTATAACCATTTACTACATCTTGTTAAAAATCAACAATATATGCCAGATATCGATTTCACAGGATCTCCTTATACCCAGGCACTAAATATGTTATGAAACAAAAAGCAAGTCCTTATTGTTGGGCACCTTGGATTAGTTTTCAACATGGCAATGTCCTACAGGGAAATACACCTTGTTGTGAATGGCAAGGCGATAGACATAGTGGTAGCATAGAAGACTACTTTAACGGCAAATATCTAAAAAAGATAAAAAAGGCAATGATTAATAAAGACATGGACTTTATTAAGACAACCTGTGCAGAATGTATTGAAAACGAAGAAGTAGGTATAAAGAGCAGACGTTTAAGATATTTTGATGATCCTCATGTGAGAGAAAATAAAACCGAAAGCGTGGTTTACTTTGATTATAGACCTAGTAACTTGTGTAATCTGAAATGCAGTATGTGTAATCCAGAAGCAAGTAGTTTGATAGCTAAAGAACTTAAAGATTTTGTAAAACAAGATTATATATTACCTAAAGACTACAAAAACTTTGACATGGCAAGTATGCGTCAAATTACTGTTATAGGTGGAGAACCAAGCATACAAAAAGAAGTTTATGATTTTTTAGATTATTGCTGCGACCTAGGATTAAATGATACTTGCCACTTGCATTTTACAACCAATGCAACCAACTGTAATAGACAATGGATGTCAAGAGTAGAAAAATGGAAAAGTAAAAGTGTCGAAATAAGTTTAGATGGTGCAGGAAAAACTTTTGAATATATTAGAACTAATAGTGATTGGAAAACTATTGAAAAGAACTGTAAAATATATGAGGAAGTTGTTGTCGATGTTGCATACCATATTACTGCACTTGCGTATAATATACCTAATGTAGAAGATTGGATTGAATGGTTTTTAGACAAAAAAGAAGTTGCAATATATCCAGTGCACGGTTTGCCTTATTTGGGGATGGATATTATACCAGATGATGTTAAAAATAAAAAATTAGAATATTTAAAAAAGTTTGACAAGCCTTTTGTTAATACGCTTATTGAAATCATAGAACAAAGCACTTACAATCCTAAACTAGCTGAGAAACTGGTATACAAGACAAGAGAACAACAGGATCTGAGAAAAGGTGATATTTATAGCGTAAATGAAATATATAAATACATTATACCAGGAATATAAAATGCAGTTTATACGTGATTTATTAGAAGATGGAAGAATAGTGCGTGGTGTCAACACCACAGTCGATGTTGATATCGATCAAACAAAAGTGGAAGCTGCTAAGTTTGGTAATGAAGTGAGCATAGATGGTAAACCTGCACTTACTATGGGCGAAATGCCAAAATGGACAAAAGAACAACTGGCTGTAATGGAAGGCGGACACACGCTAGAAGAACCAAGAACCAAGTTGTTTGATTTCGATAAATACTAACATGTTATTAAGAGAGTTGCAAAATAAAAACTTTGATATATTTGTTGCGGATGTAAGAGTTCGTCACAAGTATTACAGTCAAGCGATCAAAGTTCAAGTATCTGCAAGGAATATACAGGAAGCACGTAAACAAATACAGGCAATGTATGGTAAAGATGCTACTATTATAGGATTAAAAAAATCATGAAGATGCAAGACATTTTAGAAGCAGTGAAGCAAAGAGATCCTAGCAGTAAAACTATGCAGGATATTCGCAAGAGTGGTGCAGCAGGTGCTCACAAAGATAAAAAGAACGTACTACCTCGCAAAGAAAAACACAAAGGCAAAGCATACGAAGAATATAAACATGCTGATCATGCTAAAGGCAAAGATCCTATGCCAAAAAAATCGAAACCTAGCAAAGGCAGTGAACAAAAGCATCCTCTAAAAGGAAAACTTGTTGGCGGCGGCGCATAGTAACACACATCATTTCATATATCTTTATAATGATAATAATGATGTATTTTTTACAAAAGATGTAAATGACCTAAAAACTTATTCTAATAAAGATTACAAATATTGTCTTATAGATAATAGCGAATGGTATAATAACTGGCAACAGTATTCTACAGATCAAAAAAAACATTTTAAGACATTTGATCTAACAATGATATCTGGTGCAAAAATGACTTGGAAAGGTATGAAGCAACTACCTAACTATTTTTGGTCCATACCATATATCAGTGGATATTATTTAAGAGACTTGATTTTTCCTGTGCAACCCGAATATCCTACAAAGTTGTTTACATCGTTGAACTTTAGAAAGAAACAGCATAGAGATTATTTGATAGATTATCTTGCAAAATACGATCTAATCGAGAACAACTATATAAGTTACAAACAGTTTTCCGTCAAGAAGAATCTTGATTACAAGTTTAAGTTTTTTGATGGTGGAGAACTTGTGCTACAAGAAGCCTACTTAAAAGATTTTGAAAGTGCTGCAAATGCACCGGAGTTCAAAGATATACCCGAACATGCATATAAAGATAGTTTGTTTAGTCTAGTAACTGAATCTAGTACAAAAGCACTTTGGATGACTGAAAAAACTACTATTCCTATGTATCACAAACGACCTTTTATTATCTTAGCAGCACCTGGATACTATGCATATTTAAAGTCTTTAGGATTTCATGTATTTGACGATGTTGTTGATACAAGTTTTGATTTAGAGCAAGATGTAGAAAAAAGGACAGAGATGATAGTTAAAGAGATAGTAAGATTGAATAAAATATCTTTAAAAAAACTCTACAAAAGAACTAGACACAGTGTGTTACATAACTTCCATCAAATAAAAAGAAAAGTACATTTTGGTGAACCTAGTTTAAAACATGTGCCTTTTGTGCTTTGGCACCATAAATACAATGTACAAGATAAAACGAAAATCGCTAGGATATTCAAATGAAAATACAAGAGATTACTGAACAAAGAGTTGACGAATTGGCGCCTATTGCTGCAATAGCTGTTCAAGCAGTATGGTGGTTATTAAAATGGGCCACTACCAAAGTAGGTTGGAGAATACTTAAATATGTTGTGTCACGACATGCGGGTAAACTTGCTGTTGGTGGTGCTGCTGCATATTACATTGATCAAGGGTGGGACTGGGTAATCGAAACAATCGGCGAAGAAGCAGCACAAATGTTGATTGATAATAAGTTTAGTATTGCAATGGCTGTTACACTTATTTTAGGTGCTGTTGCTCTTAAAAAGTTCTTTGAAAAGAAGGGCGACGAAATGGTTGCAAAATATCAAGAATCGATAAGCGAAATGACCAGTGCAGGAGCAGTTGGCGCAGTGGCAATGCCAATAGGACAAATGCAGCGTCGAGTTTCAAAGAAGAAAAAGAAAAAAGCATAAATAATAAAAAGAACTCCGGAGATAAAAATGGCTAAAAGAGATACACATTGTTCAGATAAATGTTGCGGTTCAGATGTAAAAGCTGAAGACTGCACATGCCCACCAACATGTAAACATTGTAACTGCAATGCAAAGAATGTTAGCGAAGGTCTTGCTGATATGGCAGACATGGCAGAACGTGATCACGAAGTGCAAATGGCTCGTGCTGAACTGTACAAGATTGCAAAGTATGCTATCAAACTACACGACATGCTAAAAGGTGTTTCGGAGGCCGAAGGCATTGAAGGTTGGATGCAAAGCAAGATTACCAAAGCAGCAGACTATGTAGGTTCAGTGTATCATACACTAGACTATGATATGGCAACAGAAAGCAAGAAAGTTTATAAGAGCACTCTTACAAACGAAGATGTAACAGAGTACAAAGCATCACTCAAAGAGCGTATGAGTCAAAAAAAAAGTGAGCTAACTGAACTAGGACCAGATACACTGTACAAGTATTGGAACAAGTCTTATGACGATGTTAGCGATCCAGACGGTAAAGATCCTGAAAAGCTAAAAAAGCGTAGAACTTTTATGAAAAAAGCAGCAGCACAGCACAACAAGAAAAAAGGTTGGGAACGCCCACAAGGTGTTAAAAAGTCTGCAGGCGATGCAAGCAAAAGTGCAGCAGCACTGGCTAAACATCTTGCTAAAAAAGATATGCGAACAGACGAATACACTGCACAGCAGCGTATACAAGCAGCAAAAGATAAAGCAGCAGCAGATAACGCTGAAGCAGATGCATTAGCAGCTCGTAACCGTAAAGAAAAAGAAATTGCTAAACTAATTAAAACTGGCGATGATAGAAAGTTGCATACTGCAAAAGTTGATGCAGAAAGATCAAAACTAAGAAAATCTAGAATCCAATGAAGATCAAAGAAGTAACAGAAAAGGCTCCTCCAGGTAGAGAAAAGCAAGTCAAGAAACTGAAAAAGAAGTTTGACGATCCTGGTGCGCCTTATGCTATTGCTTGGGCACAACACAACAAACACGGTAAGCCAAAGAAAAAATGACCACAGAAAATATTTTTTCAGTTCCATTGTATATTTCTGATGTGACTAACGAGGAAAAAGAAAAAATAAAATCTGCAATCTTAAATCACGATTTCATTTTTATAAAAGGTACAGAACAGGGAGCTGATAGCGATTCTCTTGGAACTGATCAAGATGAAAACTTTTTTAAGTCAGGTGATTTTGAGTTTTTTGAAATGGTTGTGAGAAAACATTTAAGCAACTATCTAAAAAGCGTAGATAGTGAAATATTAGATTTTGATATTGATGTGGCATGGGTGAATAAAACGCCAAAAGGAATGAATATACAAACTCATAATCACAGAGATGTAGATATATCATGTGTATACTATGTGCAAACAAACGGTGACGACGGAGATCTTGTTTTGTATAGTCCCAATCCTGCACTTGATACATCAAGATGGATAGGTAAAGGGAGCCAAGTTAGAATAAAACCCAAAGAAGGACAACTGATATTTTTTCCTTCTTGGTTATTGCATTCAACAACGCTAAATAACACTAACAACGAAAGAATAAGTGTTGCAATAGATTTTATGGAAACAAAATAATGAGACCTACACAAACTGACACATACAATCTTACTCCAGTTCCATCAAGCAGTAAAGCGTATGAAAAACAGCTTGTGCGTCATGCTAAAGAATGGGATACAACCTACAATCTAGCAAGTACATTCAACTGTTCACATTGTAAAAAATGGACACAAAAAGATAAATCGTCTACAAATGTAAAAACACCTCCTACTAATATCGATTTAAACTATAATGGATATTGTAATGTCTTAAAACAAGATACACAGGGTATGCAAGTCTGTAACTTGTTTATGGCAAATCACTTGATAAAGATACCTGACAACGATAAAAGACCTGAAAATGCTTGGGGTCCAAAGGACAACAGATGAAACTGGTTAACCTTTATCCAGAGTTTGCTGAAAATCCTTATCTCACTAAACCTATTGAACGACTTAAAGTTGAGACATTACCATTCAAAGATTTTGACAAAGATGGTTATGAAGTTCCTACTCCTCTTGAATATCTACATTACGAAATAAATGACGTAGAAATAAATAGAGAAATACAGTATCACATTGCACCTGCACAAGAATGGTACACAGATATTGAACAAAGCGAACACGGACTTGTACTAGATCATTGCATGTTGTTAACTCGTTATGCATTTGCAGGAGAAGCAAGAGAGCAGCTAGAAGAAGTAAAACAAAATCGTCCTATACTACAAAAACTATTAAATATCAAACCTAAATGGGGTATTGACTTTTCCTTAGACTATGTAACACACGACATAGTAATGGAAGTAATACACATAGAACAAGATTTTGATAATATAGACGAAGCACAAGCTGCAAAGGAACGTCTTGAAAGTATAATAGATAACACAGACTGGTTTGACGGAGCAATGCGTCTATATCAGCGCAAAGACGAATGGATCAATCTTTCGAGCGACGATCATTCAGATTACAAAGCACAGTTTTTTGGTTGGCACAGAGCTTTTGACAACAAAAAAGTTTTCAACATAGCGTAACCTTGTTAAATACCTTATGTTTTATTATCCATACGAGCAAAGTTTTCTTCAACGACTGAATGGAAAAATTAGCAAATCTCCCACATTAGAGCATATGGTTAGCAACCTGCACTTGCCAGAGTTTTTAAGCAAGTTGTGCATAGAGTCAAGCAATATCATTCTCGATGATTTAAAACATATTTCAAATGAAACTGTTTATTATTTTTGTCCAACAGAACCTTTGCCCTTTGTTACACCTGACTTTATGGAACAGGCAAATAAGTTGTGCAAAACAAATAACAATCATTTTTATATAGTACATAACAATCTACTTGATGATTTGGAAAACTATTATGGTACATTTTCACATATACATTTTATCAACAACATGATATTGAATGTCGGTAGAGCATATGTGGAAAGTTTGCAGTATATCAAAATGGATAAAACATATGATTTTGATAAGGCTTACATAAATCTCAACAACAAAGGTAGATACAATCGGTATTTGCTTATTGACGAGATTTACAAACACGGTTTGGAATCACACGGTTACATCAGTTGGGATAGCAAACAATCAACAGAAGACTTGTTGCACTACAGCATTGACTACAAGTTACAATACTTTAACGGCAAAAGAATACAACTAGATAATAATATCAACTATTTAGACGAATCTATAAACTCAAGAGGATTGATAAACATTTGCAGTGAGGTTCAAGAGTATTGGTTTTATGTAAAAAATATCAGTGAAAAAACCATGTATGCATTGATGACAGAAAAACCGTTTGTAGTTATAGGAGGACAAAATAATAACACTGTGTACAAGGACTACGGATTTGAAATATATGATGAACTATTTGATTACACATTTGATGCAAATGATAGTTTGGAACAAAGGATAAAAGGTGTAGTTCAAAATCTAAAATATATTTCACAACAAGATTACAACAAACTGTACAACAGTGTGCGTGACAAAACCATACATAATAAAAAACAGTTTTTGCAACTAGTGCAAAAACAGCTGGAATACAGCAAAGACTTGATTTCACTGTTGAGCAAGGATAGCGATCATCCTGATATGATCAAACACAAAGGATACTACAATGGCGTCATTCAGTTACTGGAGAACTAAAAGGTATCTCGACAGTGTAGGTGAAGGCTTTTGCTTGGAAAAATGGCACAGCAATACTGTGCATTTAGGCACAGGTACAGAGCACGGCTGTCATCATGTAGCGCCTGTCAAAATACCGCTAGAAGAAATCAAAAACAATCCTTATGCATTATTCAACCACTCTCATAAAAGACAAGTCCGTCAAGAAATGCTACAAGGTAAAAAACCAGACGAATGTGCATACTGTTGGAGAGCAACAAAAACACAAGATAGGGTGCTACAAAGCAGCAAGTATTACAACTGGGAAAACAGAGATCAGGCCACCGGCGAATACAGTTTGCCCAAATATCTAGAAGTGAGTTTAGGAAACACTTGCAATCTAGCATGTGCATACTGCGGTCCTAGTTTCAGCAGCAAATGGGCAAGCGAAATAAAACAACATGGAAATCTGCATCATATAGGTTATGTACCAACTATTACCAAAGATAATCCTTATAAAAAAGCGTTTATGGAGATATGGCCTAACTTACATCCTGGATTAGAAGAGTTGAGATTCACTGGTGGCGAACCTTTGCTGTATCATGAAATATTTGATCTCATAAAAGATGTTAATGAAAAATGTGATGTTATCATTAACACAGGATTGGGAGTTCCAAAAGATTTACTGGAAAAGTTTTTAGAGAAATCCTCACATATTGACACAGTGATATTTGCTATCAGTGGAGAGAGTGCAGGTGCTCAAGCGGAGTACACTAGACACGGTATCAACTACAACGACTTTTTGAAAAATGTTGAGTTGATATCAAAACAGCACAATGCTGATATAGAACTGATGACGGTTTACAATGCACTGTGTCTAGAATCATACACTGATTATATTTCAGATATGCAAAACATTGCCAAAGTAGATATAGGTGTAAGTGAACTCACTACACCCAGTTTCTTACATCACAGTCTGTTTGATGTAAATAAACAGCATCATTTAGATTTTTTAAAAAAGCACAACTCTAAAGCACACAGTCAGCTGGAAAGTATCTTGACAAAAGAACAAAAATATGATATAGTAGTTGAGCGTGAAAATTTTAAAAAATTTGTGAATGCTTACGATCAGCGTAGAAACACAGATTTTACACAAACATTTAAAGTATTAGGAGAACTTATATGAGCGACAGAGTTTATGGCACAGAAGAAAAAGCAAAACTAGAGAGACTTATTCGCGAAGGAGTTACAGTCCAACAGGAGATTGAAGATTTGCAAGGTGGCTTAAAAGAAACTATTAAAGCAGTTGCCGAAGAACTCAATGTAAAACCCAGTCTTATTAACAAAGCAATCCGTGTTGCTAAAAACCGTGATTGGGGACGCCATCAAGACGAGTTTGAAGATTTGGAAACCATTGTTGCTATCACAGGTTACGACAAAGACGCATAATGCATCTAGTTACTGCTCCAGACAAATATGGAAAACATAATCCTTCATTTGAAGAGATTATGGTATTAAATCCTGATAATTTGCATTTTTTAGAATGGTGCGAAGAAGGTGAGGATATTGAAACTGTACTTGAATATGCTAGTCCTCAAGTTGAAGACTATATTAGAAGACTGATAGAAGAAGATAGATTTCACTATCATTGCAATGCATTAAATGATGGCGTGCAAAAGCAATCGTACCACAAAGTCTGGGCTAACAGTGATTTGTTTTTTGCATGGCAGACGCCTGTAAAAACAAATGTTAATGCTAAAAAACTTTTCCACTGTCAAGCATATGTCACCAAGTATCACAGAGATCTGTTTTTTGATGCAGTTTACAAAACAAAACTAGACAAAGTAGCAACACTTGCATATAGCCAAGTTCAATACGAAGGCATTGAAAAATATGCAGACTATGTGCGCAAAGAATATGTGTGGCAAGAAAAATACAAACAGTATTACACAGCATTTGAAGGACATGATGCCGATTTAGTGCATGATGAAAAAAGCAATCCTGCACCACCACTAGAAGTATGGAATCAAAGTGCTGTAAATATCGTGCCAGAAACATTTTATCACCGCATAGGTATTACAGAAAAAACTTATCATTGCATGTTGTTTGAAAAACCTTTTCTAATGCTTAACGGACAACATAGTCACAAGTATTTGCAAATAGAAGATTACAAACTGTATGACGATGTGTTCGATTATTCATTTGATAGCAAAGACAAAATAGAAGATAGAGTTTTCGATATAGTAGAGCAGCTGAAAGATTTACAAAACAATGACTATGCTAACCTTTATAAAAGTTTGTATGAAACTGTGCTACACAACAAGAAAACCTACATTAGGCATTTGCTAGAAGAACCATTGCCCGAACTGTTTGAATACAAGAATGCTGTGTTTACACCCGAAGCAGATAAGATAATGCAAGGCATTCTCAAGGCAAAAAAACAAGCAGCAGATATTAAAATTTAATCTTTTTTGTAGCCATTGGAAATATAGGATGTGTGTCATCACAGCCAGGACACAACGTGCATTGAGGAATAGGCCGATTGTGATTAGCAAAAAATGCATCAAGTTCTTGTTTTGTACTGAAAGGATCACCTGCACGATATTGTTTTAATAAATCTACAGCTCGTGGTTCGATGCTAAACTGTAAAAACAAGTCATCTTTTAATGCAGTCAAATGACATTGGTATAGTTTACCTTTGTGAAAAAAGTTACAGGGTTCATCTTCTCCAATGCACAACTGATAAGCATCATTTATGTTGCTGTGATGCAAATACCAAGTTTTATCCTGTATATGGTCAATAGCATTTTTTATAAAATAATAAGTGGTTTCTAAAACTGCCAGTCGCTGTCGTGTTTTCCTATCATAGTACTCAATGCCTTCATCAACTTTGACTGTTTTATATTTGCGATCTTTGATTATTTCGTGTAAGTTGTGTTTTATTTCATCATACATGGCAGGATCATGTACACAAATATTTAGATAGTATCCAGTGTCTATTATCTGCCGAGCAAGGTCGGCTTTGGTGCCTAATAAAGTTCCGTTAGTAGCAACATAGTGTTCTTCTGCATCCGGCCAAAGTTTTTTCAGTTCTAGAACCCATGTCATAATATCAGGATTTGTAAATGGTTCTCCGCCATGCACTGTGACTATTTCAATGTCAACAAGTTCACTCCACTTGGTGTAATAATCTGCATAGTCTGCAAACTTGACATGTCCTCTAAAGTTGTAGTTGTTGAAACTTTCACACCCATCACAGGTTAGATTACAAGTATTGGTAATATTGAACGCTGCATCTTCTATCACATGCTTTCTCATAACATATTTATATACACACTCGATGGACTAAATATTTTCCATGCATTATGTTGTTACATTAGATAATATAAACGATCCAACAGGGTTAGACACAGATGTTCCCGACGATGCCACACATTTGCATTTTTTGTATTGGGAAGAAGAAGCCCATACAAAGCAAGAAATGCTGTATTTCATCAGTGGCAATGCAAAAAAACTTGTACAAAAAAATGCATACACATATCACTGCAATATACTAGGCCCAAAACACATCGAAAACACTGCCAACTATCAAGCATGGCCTGATTACGATTTGATATTGGCATTTCAAAAGCCTAGAAAAATCAAGCACGATATTGTATATAAGTTTTGTTGTATGCAAAACAGTTTGGGATATCATAGAGATTACATATGTGATAAACTATATGGCAAAGACGGTTTGTTATCATACAATGAACTCAACAGCGATGAAGGATACCTATACGAAAAGTATTTAGAAGACTGCAAACGCTATCCGCTGTGCGAGAAAAAATGGCAAGGACAAATACCAAAGTTTTTACCATGGAGCGATCACGACAAAGATTTTGTCGTAGAATATGCAGACAATCCGCCTCCACCTTTGGACTATTGGGAAAAGTGTTTGATTAATATTGTAACTGAAAGCTATTTTGATATACTTGATATCACAGAAAAATCATTCAGCAGCGTTATACACGGTAGACCAACTGTGATTGTTGGTGCTGAAAATGTTAATAAATATCTTTTTGATACATATGGACTTGAACCGTTGCCTGGCATAGATTACAACTTCGATGCATATGAAAATCTCACAGACAGAATAGACGATTTGTGCGAACAGATAATCCACAAAGATTTTGACGAACAAAAAATGCTAAAAACAGCAAAATATAATCAACAAGCATTGATAAAATATATTGCCAATATGCCACTTCCGCAAGTGCTTGATAGTGCAGCAGTGTTCAGTGAAAACAGTGAAAAAATTAAACAGCGTATTCGCAAAATACAACACTTGACAAAAAATCTTGTCAGTGTATAATAAACTTAAAAGGAGAAATCATGATTCAAACCAAAGTGCCAGTTTGTTGGCAAGACCAAAACTTTTACAGTTTACCATATGAGAGTGCAGGCGGATATGGGCAAGATGAGTACATCATGTATGGACATGATAACTACAAAGCTATTATTAATAATGATGTTGTTGTAGGCAAAAAAGAAGACATGCCAGATTTCATTTATCAGGTTATTGAAGACTTGCCTGATCACGATCATTACGAAGTGGCATTTTACAGAACACCTCCTGCAAACATTTTGCCCGTCCACAAAGACATGTATGCCAAGTTTATGGTAATGCATGATATTAAAGATGTTGATCAAATCACACGATACATTGTGTTTTTGGAAGATGCAAAACTAGGACACATGTTCCAGATTGAAAAAACTGTTTTTGCAGACTGGAAACGGGGCGATGTTATTGGATGGAAAGGCAGCACACCACACGCAGCGTACAACATGGGTATTGAACACAGATATACACTACAGGTTACAGCATATGACAGATAAAGTTGTTGTAGGGTTAGACCAAAATCAAGAACTAGAAGCAGATATTGTAAAACTATGTTACACAAACAACGAAGTTAATGTTCTTAACTATATGGAAGAAGGTTACAGTAAAGACGATATCATAGAACTTGTTGACAATGATACTTTCACTGATTTTGTTGAAAACTACACATTCAAACTGCATTGCACTCATTTGGATCCTTACACCGATAAAGAAGATATCCACGAAGAGTTTCCGGGCTATATGATGCTTACAGGTATACAACCTTTAAAGTATGAAAAAAATATTGAAAAGTTTTTTTGTTGTCAAAATCTAAGTTTGGGATATCATAGAGATTACCTTTTAGATAAACTATGGGATGCAGACTTGTTTAAAGATGGATATATCAGTTATTGGCAAGCAAAACAAGGCGATGACGACGATAACTTGTATGCAAAATATTTAAATGACATAAAAAATAAAACACTGCATCGTAAATGGCAAGATCAAATATATAAATGGTTTGATTATGAAGAATACGAAGACAGATTAGTTTATGATTATTGGGACAATCCTCCGCCACCGCATAAGACATGGAACGCAACTGTATTTAACATAGTAACTGAGAGCTATTTTGATGTTCCAACACATAACACAAAATATCTAAGCGAAAAAACATATAGTTGTCTATTTCAAGCACAACCATTTGTACTAGTAGGATGTCAGCATCAACACAAATATCTGCAGGATGCTGGATTTTTATTATATGATGATGTTTTTGATTATAGTTTTGATGCATTACCCACAATAGAACAAAGAATTGATGCATTAGTTGATCAAATAAAAAATCTAAATAACACTTGGGCACTGCAAAAACGACTTGAAGAAAGAGCATTTAAAAATCAAGAGATTATTTTTAAAAAAATACAAAATATGGAACTTCCAGACATATTGTTCAGCAATGAGCACAGGTTTTTACCATATGCAAAAAAGCACAGAGATGATATTTTCTATGCTAAAACATTTGTAGACAAATATGTGTAACTGTGTTAAAATAAGTTTTATTAGGAGAGTCCATGCCATATGTAGATGCATTTTTTGACAGAGACGCTGACATCATTCGTTGTGTAGAACGCAAGGAAGGCAAGCGTCTATATAATGAATATCAAGCAAAATACACATTCTACTATGAAGATCCACGTGGCAAATACAAAAGTATTTTTGGAGACCAACTTCAACGTGTAGTATGCAAGAATACAAAAGACTTTCGCAAGGAACTTGCTATCAACAAAGGCAAGAAAATGTTTGAGTCTGACGTAAATCCAATATTCCAATGTTTGAGTGAAAACTATCTTAACCAAGATGCACCAAAGTTGAATGTGGCGTTTTGGGATATCGAGACTGACTTTGATCCAGACAGAGGTTTTGCTCCAGTAGAAGATCCGTTTATGCCAATCACTGCTATTACAGTGCATTTGCAATGGCTGGATATGTTGATTACAGTTGCAATGCCGCCAAAAGGTTTGCCATTTGAAGAAGCAGCAGCAATGTGCAGAGAACGTTGGGGCGAGCAGTGTATACTGTTTCCAAACAGCAAAGAAGGCGAAGGTGATATGCTGGAAGCATTCCTTGACTTGATTGAGGATGCAGATATCCACAGTGGTTGGAACAGCGAAGGTTATGATGTTCCATACACTATCAACAGAATACAACGTGTGTTAAGCAAGGATGACACAAGACGTTTTTGTTTGTGGGGACAGTTGCCCAAGCGTAGAGAATATGAAAAGTTTGGCAAGATGAGTGAAACATATGACACTATTGGCAGAGTACATATGGACTATCTCAACTTGTATCGCAAGTACACTTACGAAGAACGTCACACATATAGACTAGATGCTATTGGTGAAATGGAAGTTGGCGAAAACAAAACTGTGTATGAAGGCACACTTGATCAACTTTACAACAACGACTTTGAAAAGTTTATTGAATACAACAGACAAGACGTTGCATTGCTTGACAAACTGGACAAGAAACTGCGTTTTATTGATCTTGCAAATGAGATTGCACACGACAACACAGTGCTACTACAAACAACAGCAGGCGCAGTTGCAGTTACAGAACAGGCGATTGTTAATGAAGCACACAGACGTGGTATGCAGGTGCCTAACAGAGTGAATCATGAAGGCAACACAGCAGCAGCAGGTGCTTATGTTGCGTTTCCAAAGAAAGGCGTGCATGAATGGATTGGATCAATGGACTTGAACAGTCTATATCCAAGTATTATTCGTGCAATGAATATGGCACCAGAAACTA
>Ga0255768_10000699_pt1 | contig 34642 bp, 49 predicted proteins | sample 071ome_33_FD_179983 | JGI IMG/M metagenome (GOLD analysis project Ga0255768, IMG submission 179983) | Coastal salt marsh microbial communities from the Groves Creek Marsh, Skidaway Island, Georgia - 071412AT metaG (version 2) | ecosystem: Environmental > Aquatic > Marine > Intertidal zone >...
TGTCCGGATGTGACGGATCTAGTATTTCCAACCAGACGTCTGATCTGTTTTTGCTCTGTCTGATGCTTTCGTGCATACGACCAGACATCCATATGGCTTCCAGTGCCAGCTGTTTGATGTCTGCATCGTCAGTGAGCTCATGAATAGCAGACAACACAGCACAGATGGATCTGTCATTGAACACACGATCTGGGCCTATGACATCCTGAATGTGATTGAGCTGTTCTTGTTGATCTTCATCCTCATATTTTTTGTAAGGAATCAGCTGTTTTAGACTGTCTAACACCTGTTGTTTGTTCATAACTGTATTTAAGTCACAAAAAAACCCGCCGTAGCGGGTCTTGATGCTTTACTATTTTAATTGATTAAAATGCAAATTTTATACCAGCTGAGTAACTGTCTGTGTCAACAGTTGAACCGGTGTTGTCAGCTCTTTGGAACTCTGCATATGATGACAGAGCTTCTGTGAAGCTGTGTGATACACCTGCTGTGTAGTATGCAGTTGAATCTTCAACTTTGCCGTAACCGCCTGTGAATGTGGTTGCATCAATGGTTTTTGACACAACAACTTCGTTGGCTGTAACGTCTGTGGCGGCATCTTTCATGGTGTAAGTGTAACCTACTGTGGCCACTTCTAGATCAACTGTGGCACCTGCACCGTAGTAGTTGATGTCGTTGACATTGTCTACACTGGCACCTGCGGACACAGACACAATACCTTCTGATATAGACACTGTACCTTCTTGTACATCTACACCGTCTTTGCCTGTTGAACCGTCAATTTTTACTAGACCGTCAAATGTTAATGCTCCAACTGTGTTGCTGTATGCAATAGTGTTTGTGTCTCTGTCAAACAGAGTTTGATCTGCACCTGAACCGTACACTTCAAACACGTCTGTGTGACCAGAAATGTTGGTTGTGAATGGTGATGCTTGTCTACCTGCTGACAGTTTACCAATTGTGCCAAAGTCTACACCAGCAAAAGCCAGTCTAGAATCCAATGGATTGTTGTTGCTGTCATCAGCGTCTAAGCCCAGTTCAACTGTGGCAAAACCTGAAATGCCATCTGCGATGTCTTCAGTGATGTTTACACCAATTTTTGAACCGTTGTTTTCGGCTTTCATGTAAGAGTTACCTGATGAGTTTTCATCATTGCTCAGTTTATAGTTGATTGAACCGTAGAAATCTAGTTTGGTTCCACCAACTTCAATCTCAGATGCTTCAGCAGGTTTAGATGGCCATAACAACCATGCTACTACCACCACTGCCACAACTGCGACTGATGTTATTAGTTTTTTATTCATGCGTATACTTCCCTTTCTTGGATTTGTATATTAAGGTGATTATATATTATTTTTGATTAATTTACAACCTTTTTTATAATTAAGATGTGCGATTGTTGTTCCTCTTTTTATTATTTTTTCAAGAATTATTTATGATTAAATTTGACTACAGTTTGGGTTTTTTAACAGGTGTATCCGGATCTTCGTTTGGATCATATATGACCAATCCCACATAAGCTCTTCTGGACATCAGTTCATCAGCATCTTCTATCACTTGAGGATCAATGTAAGACAGCACCCATAATGTGGTTGATTCACCGGGTAACACAGTAATGCTGTCGGGCACATTAGTGTGTACAACATAATGACTGTAAGAATGACTGTGAAACCATGCAGTCAGTTTCAAACTCACTGTAATAGGTCGGCTGGTACGATTACGCAATTCCCACACAGTGCGCCATGTGGTACCAATGTTTAAAAATTGACTAGAGTTGTGTCTTTTGACCAAAAGATTACCATACTCTGTGCGTTGTTTGACTTGATTTGAAGCATGAATTGTGTCATCCACATAAAGAAATGTGCTTTTGGGTTCTGAAGTTGATGTTTGAAAATACAACAGTGCAATTGCTATCAATAAAGCCACGGGGACAGTGATGTTAAACCATAATGCTCTGCTCATAACAATTATTTAAGGTAAACTGTGTATTTTAAAAATAGTATTAGAAATAGCCTTTGCCAGGCACAATTTTAAATCCCAGTTTGCCAGCAAATGTTCCTTGTCCGGAACCTGTGGATAGAATCACGTTTCCGTTGATTCTAGCCGGATACAGCACGTTTACTTTTATTCCTTTAGCAGTCACTTTGGTGATTATCTGCATGAAGTTGTCACCTAACACTTCTCTCACACACTGTTGGAAGTTTGGTAAGGCACCGTTTTTGTTGACAGCTTCTATCACCAGCTTCTGTGTGAAATAGTACAAATAACCAATTGGATTTTTGACTTTGGTTTCTGGATTAAGTTTTTGAAGATCTTTCAAATACTCTCCAAAACCTGCATCTTGAATCTTTTTTATTTCTTCTTTGGGGTTAGACTGTTTTCTTTCTTTAAATATTTGATTTAATGTTGCAATGTCTTGATCAGAAAACTTTTCAACTCTGGCACCTTGTTTGGCTTGATCTAATCCTTTTTTAGCAACACCTCCTTGATCGTACAACACATTATATAATCTAAAAGCACCTTCAAACTCACTTGGATCAATGACAGCTTCGATGAATTCAACTTCATTTTTGAACTGAGGATTGTTTTTGGTTTTGTCGTTTACTTGAAGATTTGTCAAACTTGGAGCGGCACCAGTTGTGCCACCTTTGGAAGAGATGTTCATAATAGAAGCATCTTTTCTGTTTGTGATTGTACCAAAACTGTCTGCCAATGGCATGTTAGTTTTGCTTGGAAAATAATAATTCAATTGTGCCAACGAATTGGTATTCATAAATCTAAAGAATGCAGACTTGTTTGGAAAGTTTGCCACATCATGAATCAATGCAATAACTCCCAAATACTCTCCGGCATAGTCTTGTATGGCTTTGAGTGCTTGAGAATTTTTTAACCAGTCGCCTTGTGGCACTTCATTTTTACCAGCTTTGAGATTTTTTGCAATCTCAACCACAATAGGTCCTAGTTGATTCTTTTTGTCATTTAGAACGGAACTGCCAATTACTTCATCTGCTAATTTGTCACCTGGAATACTGCTGTTGGCAATAGCAGTGTCAAGATCCTTTACTTCATCACCGCCAACTTCTTTGTCACCAAATACCGCGGCAGGTTGAATCTGTTTGGCATATTTTTCTTTGTCGCTGGCGCCAAACTCAGGTGTCTTTTTTAGTCTGTTTAACACAGTTTGTGTGATACCTAGATCGGTTAATGTCTTTTTCCAAACAGCCAAATCAGTTGTGATTGGTTGTTGATTTTGTGTTTGATAGTCTTGTGCTATTTTTAATAACTGATCAGCATTTGGTATCAGCATTGGTTGATCTTTTTTATCAATCAGTCTGTTTGGATCGTTAGCCAATATGTCAAGAAACACGTCACCAGCACGAGTACCCAGCTTGCCTTGTGTGACATTGCCGGCAATTTTATCTGCCATAGGTCTAGAGGCTTCTGTTACTAATAGATCTAAATAACGCATATTACTATTTATTAGTAACTTGCTTTAGTTGTACCACATTGTGTTTTGCAGTTCTTGTGTTGCCATAATGCACAACATCACATTCAGCAACAGATTTCATTTTTCTCCATGGATCTACAATGGTACTTCCTGGTTGAAATGCTATGCTGATGTCTTCACCTTCGTTTGGTCTTTTAGACAACAAGAAAGAAGTTTCAGGATCATGTGCTAACAAATAAGTGTATGGACCATCTGTCTCAGGTGCAGTCTCACCACACAACGGATCATGATAATACAATTTGCCGCCCAGTTGTTCTACATAATGACCAACAAGAATACTGTATGATCCGTCAACATATTTCACATTTGGCTTGTACGCTTTACCAACAATGATCACTGGATTACCATAACTGACTAATTTCTTAGCAATGTTTTCTGCTTGAATTTCTCTGGCTTTCATAACAGCATCAAACAGATCGTATCCTAAGTCTAAGTTTTCTGCCATGTATCTTAGAGCAATGTTATCTCTAGGATGACAAGCACCACCATCGCCCATGCCTGCTGTCATGTACTTTGGTCCCATAATTCTCTGTGTTGAATCTCTCAAGGCCGCTGTCACAACATCAACATCAATATTGCCTTGTTTTTCAGCAACGTCTTGAACCATATTAACCAATCCAATTTTAGCACTGATAAATGTGTTATAGAAAACTTTGATACATTCACATTCGTCCCAAGTGCCAATAATGTATCTTGGATTGTTTTCCATCATGGTTTTGTAAAAGTCTACAAGTTCTTTAGCGTCACCTGTTTCTGAACCATCTTCAGTACCAATCATGACCATTTCAGGATTTAAGAAATCCCACTTTACTGTGCCCATGGCAATCAGATACGGATTGTAGGCAAACCTAGCATTTGTGATCAAAGGCCTTAGCTCTCTTCTCACTGTGCCTGGTAGCACTGTTGAGATTAACACAACCAATTGTTTTTGTGTCACATGTTTGTTGACTTCTTGTAAAATGTTTTTCACAATTGTGTAATCAAAATCTTTGTTGTCTAAATGCGAAGTAGGGTATCTTCCATCATACTGAGCATGATGAGGAGTAGGCGCCGCAACAAACACAATGTCTCTGTCTTTGACAGCTTCTTCAATTGTGTCTTTTACTGGAAACACTGGTGTTCTTGGTAATACATCATAACCTACAACGTCATGATACTGACTCATGGCTTCAGCACAAGGTTCACCTAGTTTACCTACGCCAATCATAGCAACTTTTTTCTTCATTAATTTTCTCCTGTGAATACTTTTACATTATATTTTTTTTCAAAATCTTGAGCATGTTGTTTGTTGTTAACTAAAGGCTCTCCTTTGATATTTAAACTTGTATTTAACAAAATAGGACATCCGGTTTTTTTGTACCATTGTTCAAGCAGTTTTCTAAATCCTGGATTGTCATCTTTGCCAACAGTCTGCACTCTTGACGTGTTGTCATGATGTATGATTGCTGGAAACTGTTTTATGGTTTTGGGTTTTGCTTTGGCAACAAACTGCATGTATGGCGACAGTGAAGTGTCTATATCAAAATAGTTGTGTACATGCTCTTGCAAAATTGCCGGAGCAAATGGTCTAAACTTTTGTCTTTTCTTTATTTCATTTACTTGGTCTTTGATTTCGTCGCCGCGTGGGTCAGCAAGTAGACTTCTGTTGCCTAGTGCTCTTGGACCAAATTCAGCACGACCATTTGCTACTCCACATATCTTGTTTTTTTCAAGTTCTGCGATAATCTGTTCTACCGGATAATTGCCTTTGATGTCTGTGCCTAAAAACGGTGAACGCCATTCTAGTGGTGCCCCATACCCTAACGCCGCGGCACCCAACGAATTACCAGCATCACCTGGATTTGGCATGATCCATATGTCATCAACTATTGACAGCAGTTCATGGTTGGTGACACAGTTAAGAGCAACTCCTCCTTGATAAACTACATTTCTAATTCCAGTTTCTTTGACTGCTCTTTCAACATAACTGCAAATGAATTCATCTGCTATCTGTTGAATACTAGCCGCAAGATCCATTGGGTCAGCACCTGGCAAGTACTTGCCAATGCCTTTGTGTGGATTCATTTTTAATTTTAAAGGATACATTGACTCAATCAAATCTTCTTTGATCTGATCTGCATGTTTGGGTTGACCATATGCGGCCATTCCCATCATGATATATTCTTCTTCGTTAGGTTTTAGATCACAACGCTGTGTGAATGCAGAATACAGCAGACCAAAACTGTGTGGGTAATCTGTTGAATACAATCTGTGCAAAGGTTCTGATTTGTTTTGTCTATTGTATTCCCAGGTGCTACAAGTGTTCCATTCACCTATAGCATCAATTACAACAACAACTGCTTGATCAAATGGAGATGTATATGCTCCTGCGGCCGCATGTGATTGATGATGCAGTGCATATTCAATTTTTGGTAAATGTTTAAACCATTTTTTAAGATAAAGCGATGGTATATCTCTGTAATCAATCACAGACTTCCACTGTCCGGCAAAAGCCTGTCTTGCTTTTTTTAGCCATGGTTTCTCATACCAAACAATTTTGTCTGGTTGGCCATGTTCTAGTGCTTCATTGATTATTTCATCATTGAGATAAAAATCATTTTTGACTCTTGAGTATCTTTCTGAGTGTGCCGCAAATACTATCTTACCGTTGTCAACAACAGATATAGCGGCATCATGTGATAATGCTGTTATTCCCCAAACTATCATAGTTGTGATATTGCTCCTACTAGTTCTTTAAATCCTTGTGTATGATCAAAACTGAAAAAACGTTTTCTGTTGTGTAAACATTTTTCCCATGTGATTAGATATTTTTTATGTAAGTCTTCATGACTCATGTTGGCTATTCTTACAATTTCTCTTGTCAGATAATACATTCTTTGTGGATGACCTTCAATGTTGTCATAGTCTTCAACAAACCATTCTTTGAAAGTTTCATATCCTTTTTCTTTTAAGTATTTAAGGTTCCCAGGCAAACCACAAACCACAAAAGGTTGTAGATTCACAATTGGTTTGAATATTTTTTCTGTGACAAAAAAACTTGGGTCTGCTGGCCATGTTTCTGTGACAATGTTAAAATAAGTGTCAGCATAGTGCTGAGCAGTCATGCCACGATTGTGCCAAGCATCTGTGGCGGCATCTACATCTATGTTTCTTTCGTTGATAGCATTACCATACTGCTCATGATAACGAAGCATTTCTATAAGAGTTTGATCTTGTGTGAATTTTTTTACTGGAGCCCAACAATAGTCTCCGGGTTGATATGGTATGTCAAATTTTTTCAAATAACTCCATAGGCCATGTTTAAGAACTCCTTGTCTTTCCAGTTCTGTGATTAGATATTTTCTGTGAGGCCGGCCTCCGCCATTCAAAAACAAAAACTTATGTGGTCGTTGTCTATCACGTATTTCTGGTGTTCCTGGAACTAGTTCGGTTTGTTTGGGATTTGTCAACACAAAATTTCGTAGATAATCATGAAACTCCCAACCAAAATGATCAAACACAAATATGTTTTCAAAGGTGTATCCATAATATTGTTCTTGTTTTTCCAAAAACTGTTTGTAGTTTTCTCCTACATTTAGATCACCAAATATCAGCACAAACTGAGAGCTGGGAATTTTTAACCAGCCCAGCGACCTTTGAAGCATTCGCATCCAGTCAACCTGTTGAAAAGGAAAAGCCTCATAGGCATAATAAAATACCAGTTTGAGTTTCTTTTCTCTCAACAGTTTTATTACTTCAAAGTCTATGTTGCCAAACATGTTTTCAGTGATCAGACTCACATCCATATGATTGGGTTCCATAACATACCAGTTTTCTACAGAATCATCATCAAGTACTATGTTTTTGGGTGTGATATTCTGATAACTAATATTACATTGTGTTAGTAACACAGGAAAAAATCCCAGAGCATATCTATCATAGGGTATAAAACGTGTTAGAACGTTAGTGCCATACTGGTTCTTCCAGAACGAATCCCACTCTGGTCTATATTTGTGGTGTAAACCATTGGGCATTGGTCCTTTATCAGACCAACTGTCCCATACTAAATTGATTTTTTTCACTGTTTTTACTAGCCTTTGTTGTTAATTTTTAATTAAGTACATTTATTATTATAAGTGTATTTAACTTAAATACAATTGTGATCCAACTTTGTGTGTCTATTATACAATAGATGCAAAGAAATCACAAGTATACTTGTAAAAATTTAGAACAGTGAGTTAAATCACTGCAAAAGGAAGCAAATATTATAAACAAAAGTTGGATAAGTTTTTAGACTTATCGCGATAAGGAGCAGGGAGCAAAAGCATGCCAAATTATACAGTACAACTAAGAAGAGGTACTTCTGCTGAGCACTCATCATTTACAGGAGCGGCGGGTGAGATTACGGTCAACACGTCGAATTCTACAATTCACGTACATGATGGTTCAACAGCAGGCGGTACTGAGTTAGCAACTAAGTCGTCAGTAGACGGTTTAACAGTTAACTCAATTTCAGACGTAACGATTACAACTCCATCATCAGGTCAAGTATTACAATACAATGGCTCAGCATGGGTAAACGCTACAGACGAAGACAATTTATCAAACAACGACACAGATGACCTAGCAGAAGGTTCAACAAACCAATACTACACAGATGCAAGAGCACGTGGGGCAATCAGCGTTACAGGTTCTGGTTCTTACGATTCATCAACAGGTGTTATCACTGTAACAGGTGGTGTAACAAGTGTTAACTCACTAACAGGTGCAGTTACAATTGACACTGATGATGTAGCAGAAGGTTCAACAAACCAATACTACACAGATACAAGAGTTGATTCAAGAATCACAGCAAACTGGTTACTAGATGAAGACAACATGGCAACAAACAGTGCTACTAAGTTTCCATCACAGCAGTCAGTTAAAGCATATGTGGATGCTGAAGTGGCTGGCGTTGTTGATGCGGCACCAGGTGCATTAGACACACTAAACGAATTAGCGGCGGCACTAGGTGACGATGCTAACTTCTCAACAACTGTTACAAACTCAATTGCAACAAAGTTATCTAAAGCAGGTGACACAATGTCAGGCGACCTAAACATGGGCGGCAACGACATCACCAACGCTGGTACATTTAATGGTACAGCAACATCGGCTCAATACGCTGACTTGGCTGAGAGATATCACTCAGGTATGGCTATTGAAGCAGGTTCAGTTGTGTGTTTTGGTGGAGATCACGAAATCAAAACTTGTGACGAACAAGGTTGCACAGCAGTAGCAGGCGTTGTATCTACAGCACCAGCATACATGATGAACAAAGATGCTGGTTCAGATGACACACATCCATATGTTGCACTAGCAGGTCGTGTACCATGTAAGGTAACAGGTTCAATCAAAAAAGGTGATTTACTAATGGCTTCATCAATGGCTGGTCACGCAATGGCTGGTGAGTTCAAAGGTGGTGCTATGATCGGTAAAGCACTAGAAAACTTTGACGGTGAGTCAGGAGTAATTGAAGTACTTGTTAACTTAATGTAATTGCAAAGGAGGTAATACACAATGTCAAACTCATTTAGATATTATAACCTAAGCAAGATGTCAGGTCTAGGCCAATACAACGGACTTGGTATTAGTTGGAACGCTAAAGATACTGTAGATTTACTTTCATCTGAATTAGCAGATAAAGGTACTATCACATCAGGGTCAGACAGCTTTCCAAACAAAGGTGCAGGTCTTGAACACGAAGTTTTACTAGGATCATCTTTTTCACTAGGTGGTTTAGATGCAACTTCTACTAAAACAATCGACTACGGTTCAATTGCTTAATTAAACTTTAAAGTGCTGGGTTCGAACCCAGCACTTTTTTATTCTATTTTCACTTAATTTCCAACTACTACATATAAATAACACTACAAGCTCCACCGAACGAAGGGAGCATTTAATCAACAAAGAGGCAGACCCTCCCAAGACAAATACGTTTTTTAATAATGTAATTTACAGGGAGAAATAAAATGGCAGACATTAAAAACTACGGCCTAAAAGGTATTGGATCTGACGTCCAACTCGGTAAAGGTGGTGGTAGATTAGTGTATGATACGTCATCATCATTCTTTAAGTTCACTACAGATGGTACAACTCTAACTCAAATTAGAGCGGCATCACCAAGTGCAACAGATGATGTGGCAACAAAATCATACGTTGACTCATCAGTTACCGGTCTAGACGTTAAAGACTCAGTGCGTGTGGCCACAACAGCGGATATTTCGCTGGACAACACAACTACATCGGTTGATGGTATCACACTATCAGACGGTGACAGAATCCTAGTTAAGGACCAATCAACTGCAAGTGAAAACGGTATCTATGTCGTTTCAACTTCAGGTTCATGGTCAAGAGCTGGCGATTTTGACGAAGATGCAGAAGTCACATCAGGTGCATTCTTCTTTGTAGAAGAAGGTACAACAAATGCTGACTCTGGATTTACACTAACAACTGACGGTTCAATCACAGTTGGTTCAACATCACTATCATTTACTCAATTCTCAGGTACTGGTTCAATTACTGCTGGTACTGGTATGACTAAATCAGGCTCAACACTTAACGTTGTAGCAGGTGATGGTATTACTGCAAACGCAGACAACATTGCAATTAACCTTGCAGGTTCATCAGCACTTTCATTTGATGGTGGTGCACTTGATGTACAGATTGATCTTTCAGACACAACTAACGACGTAACAGGTACACTAGCAGTAGGCTCAGGTGGTACAGGTCAAACTTCATTAGATGACATCTTAGCAGGTTCAAACAAAGTGGCTATCACTGATGGTTCTGCTACAGTTATCGGTGGCAACGTAACAGTTGACATCAACGAAGCAAACCTTGATCTTGCCAACATGGGTGGTTCACTAGATGTTTCATCACAGGTAACAGGTACATTAGCAATTGCTAATGGTGGTACAGGTCAGACATCAATGGATGATATCTTAGCTGGTTCAAACAAGCTAACTATCACAGACGGTGATGGCACAGTTGTTGGTGGCAATGTAACTATTGATGTTGCTGAAGCAAACTTAGACTTAGCATCAATGGGTGGTTCATTAGATCTAACATCACAGGTAACTGGCGATCTAGCAGTTGCTGACGGTGGTACAGGTGCTTCAACAGCCGCTGATGCAAGAACTAACTTAGGTCTTGTTATTGGTACAGATGTACAGGCTTATGATGCTCAGCTAGCCGATATTGCTGGCTTAACACCAACTGATGGAAACTTTATTGTAGGTGATGGTACAAACTACGTATCAGAATCAGGCGATACAGCAAGAACATCATTGGGTGTAGGCACAGGCGATTCACCAACATTCACAGGCTTAACTCTATCTGCAAACTTAGATATGGGTTCAGCATCGATCACTAACTTAGCAACTCCGTCAGCAAACACAGATGCCGCTACAAAGGCATATGTTGATTCAGTTGCGGCTGGTATTGATACACTTGCTGAATTAAACGACACTGACATCACAACACCTTCATCAGGTCAGATGTTAGTACACGATGGTTCAGACTCATTTGACAACGTTTCAATGTCAGGTGATGCTACTATGGTGGCCAACGGTGCTGTTACACTTGCTGACTCTGATGCAACTAGAACAAACTTAGGTTTGGCTATTGGCACAGACGTACAGGCATATGATGCTCAACTTGATGACGTTGCAGGTTTAACACCAGCTGATGGTTCAATCATCATTGGTGACGGTTCAAACTTTGTTACTGAGTCAGGTGCTACAGCAAGAACATCATTAGGATTAGGTACAGGTGATTCACCAACTTTTGCCGCTTTAACACTAAACGGTGCGTTGGATATGAACAGCTCAAGAATCAACAACCTAGCAGATCCAAGTGGTGCTCAAGATGCCGCAACTAAGGCTTATGTTGATGCTACATCAACAGGTCTAGACGTTAAAGGCTCAGTAAGAGTTGCTACAACAGCCAACATTGCACTTAACCAAACAACTACATCAATTGACGGTGTAACACTTTCAGATGGTGATAGAATCTTGGTTAAAGATCAATCAACTGGTTCTGAAAACGGTATCTACGAATACTCATCTTCAGGTGCATGGTCAAGAGCAGGTGATGCCGATGCAGACGCAGAAGTAACAGCAGGTATGTTTACTTTTGTTGCAGAAGGTACAACTAACGCTGATGCAGGTTTTGTATTAACTACAAACGATGATATCACAGTTGGTACAACAGCATTATCTTTTGCTCAGTTCTCAGGTGCTGGTTCAGTTACAGCCGGTGACGGTTTAACTAAAACAGGTAACACACTTGATGTTGTTGCAGGTGACGGTATTACTTCTAACGCAGACAATATCTCAATCAATCTAGATGCCTCATCAGCTCTATCATTTAATGGTGGCGCACTTGATGTACAGATTGATCTTTCTGACGCAACTAACGACGTAACTGGTACACTTGCTATCGCTAACGGTGGTACAGGTCAAACATCACTAGATGACATCTTAGCAGGATCAAATATCCTAACAATCACAGATGGTTCAGGTTCTGTAATCGGTGGTAACGTAACTATCGACTTCAACGAAGCAAATGCAAACCTAGCCAATATTGGTGGTTCATTAGATGTTTCATCACAGGTAACTGGTACTTTAGCAATTGCTAACGGTGGTACAGGTCAAACATCACTTGATGACATCTTAGCAGGTTCAAACCTACTAACAATCACAGGCGGTGCTGGTACTGTAATCGGTGGTAATGCAACTATTGACTTCAATGAAGCTAACGCAAACTTGGCTAACATTGGTGGTTCACTAGATGTTTCATCACAGGTAACTGGTACATTAGGCCTTGCTAACGGTGGTACAGGTGCTGACTTCTCAGCAATCGCACAAGGTTCATTACTGATTGGTAATGCATCAAATGAGATTGAAGAGTTCTCAATAGGTACAGCAAACAAATATCTAAGATCAACAGGTACAACTGCATCTTATGATTATGTTACTGCACTAAGAGACAACACAAACGGCAACGTTGTGTTTGAAGTTGACACAGCCAACGTAACAGACAATACTAAACTAACAGTATCAAACTCATCATCAAACGTTGTTATCAAAGCAGTTGATCCAGACGATGCTAATGCTAACATCAACCTAGTACTTGAATCACAAGGCACAGGCGGTAGAGTTCTTATCAGAGATAACTCTGGTGGTGCTTCTATTGTTATCGGTGACGATGATACTTCATTAACAGTATCAGGTGGTGTTTCATCATCTTCAGATGCTGGTGACTTAGTATTAAAAGGTGGTAACGGTACATCAACTAACGCATCAGGTGATGTGTTAATTAAAGGTGGTACTGGTGGTTCAGCAGAAGGTAAAGTGAAAATCACAGACACATCAGACAACGAAATCGCACTATTTGATGGCGTTGCATCTGCTGTGAACGAGTTCACAATGACTAATGCGGCTACAGGTAACAATCCTACACTATCAGCAACTGGTGACGACACTAACATTTCACTGGCTCTTACACCAAAGGGTTCAGGTCTTGTGGTTGTTCCAGATGGTTATGAGTCAAACGTTGGTTCAAACGACGATGCTCTTGTAACTAGAAGATGGGTGTTAGACAACGTTGTTACTGCAACTGATGATTTAATCATTAGATCTTCAATCACAAACGGTAATGCGTCAGAAACAGTTGGTACAATGCCAAATGCTGGTTCTACAACTTACTATGTGACAAGAATCATGATCAACGTGTCAACTGGTTACTCAGGTGGTTCAGTTGACTCAATGACAATCTCAGATGGTACAACAACACTTGCTTCTGTAAACGAATCAGATGTAACAACAACTGGTTCATACATCATCGATCTAGATGGTGCTACAGCAACAGCCGGTGGTGCTACAATTTCAATGGACTTTAAACAGTCAGATGGCTCAACAGCGGCTACTCCGACTGCAGGTGCAATGACTGTGGCAGTTGAGTACAAAGCATTAACTGACTAATACCAGTTAGGTACTAAAACTTAGAATAGGGTGGAGAAATCCACCCTATTTTTTTGACTCGATTATTTAGAATCTACAAACGAATACATTTCATTTGCACAATCTAATATGTCTTTGGTATTGATTGGTTTTGGCATACTGCCATCATTTGCGTCAATTATTTTACTGGTTTGAGGATCTCTGGTTCTAGTTTGTTCCCAGATATTCATTTCTCTTTCATATTGACATTGTAATAATCCAACTGCTTCTCTTAAAATATCTGCACGGATTTCGTAAGCGTTTTTATTTGTAGACATAATTTTCTCCTTTCGTGTGTGTTTGTTTGTGTGTAAATTACTCTACATTATTATAATAGCAACCGCTATAGAAAAATGCAACCTAAATTTCTATTGACTATAAATATTTTTTCTTATATACTCTATATTAAATAAATTTAACCCAGGAGGTTTATGCCAAAAATGAGAACCTTTACTTTCAATGATGGCAAAGAAAGTAAAACAGTTGAAGCGTTAGGATTAAAAAGAGCAATAAAATCTTTTCAATCAAACACAAAGGCAAATCAAGTAACAGTAGAATGGGAAGCCAAAAAAGGCGGAACATATGAAAAAAAACAAATAATACCATTAGGTAGAAGAAAGAAACTAGGAAAATAAAATGTCAATCACAATCGGTCCCGAACAAAAAGCAAAACTTATGACACTGATCCAAGAAGGTTCAAAAGTCATGCAAGAAGTTGATGACCTTAAAGGCGGATTAAATGATACTGTCAAGGCCATTGCACAAGAACTAGATATCAAACCAACACTGTTATCAAAAGCAATTAGAATTGCATACAAACAGAGTTTCCAAGAAGAGCTACATGACTTTGAAGAATTAGAAGCTATTTTGGATGCTGTAGGCAAAAAATAGATAACAACTCGTATATAAAGTATAGCAAGTTAATTCCGGTAAAATATCTGTAAATATTACAGTAAAGGAGTTAACTTATGTCATACGATCACAGAGTTATTTTAACAGACATTGACGGTGTAGTATTTGACTGGCACAAAACTTTTGTAGAATGGATGGAACTACAAGGTTATAAAAGCACAGGTATTGCACACCATGATGCTGACATACATTTAGAATTTGGAATTGATTACAACGAAGCTGTGATCAAAAAAGAAGAATTCAATACCAGTATGATCTCAAGCACACTTACTCCATTTGCTGGCAGTGATGTTTGGATCAATAAACTGTATCAAGAAGATTATCGTTTTATTGGCATTACCAGTTTTAGCGATAAACCTATTGCTCAGTATTACAGATATCTAAATCTTGAAGATTATTTTCCTACAGACTGCTTTGCTAGTATGATATTTCTAAGTGCAGGTGAAAGCAAAAGAGAAGCACTGGAAGGATTCTCTGAAACTAATCTTTTATATGTTGAAGATAGAATATTAAATGTAAACACTGCTGTAAGATTGGGGCTAAAGCCTATCTTAATGAAGCATGACTACAACTCACACTACTTTAAAAATCATGTGTTTACAGCAAAAAATTGGGAACAAATATATCATTACGTTAAAGATATAGAAAAATCTTAATCAATTATAATTAAAACAAGTTTTAATCATAAATAACAGTAACGGACATAAAGGAGGCCACTGCCAGTATGTCGTTTTAGTTACCTCCTCTTTCAAGTGTGGCACTCAATCTATTATCTTAATTAAAGTATTTGTCTAATGCTTTAGTTTCTGGTTTATTTAAAACATTCTCTTTTGTTATTAATTCAACATCTGCTAAACAACTACATTCAGAATAAGGACAAACAACTGGTTCTGGTATGTTATAAGTTTCATCATTGTATATATTAGCCAACGGCTGTTTTTGATTTACTCCACATGCACTTCCTCTAACATTACCATCTGGTGTAATATATAAAACATTTTTACCATAATGACATAACCAATCTTTAAAATTATTCTTTTTTTCATTTATTATTGAATCTGTGTTGTACACTGTCTTACCGTCTATATCTACTATTGGTTTTGCTTGATTAATCAATTTACATTTTGCAAACAAGTAACTACTACGATCAATTCGTGGCGTTTGTTTTATTATGTTATCGTCCTCACTGGTGTAGTTTGAAAAAAATTTATTAGTAGAGTGCAAAGGTTTTAATTTGACTGATACTTGTAAATTACTGTTTTTTATAGCATTATACATCTGCATACATTTTTCTTTATAAAGAGGATAATACATGATAAAAACATTAACATTTGGTGTTTTTTCTTGCATTATTTTAGCAACTTTTAAAAAATGATCTACATCAGCAGTTTCTGGGTGAAATGACATAATAAAATATCGAAAAGGATTAACAACTTTTAATTGTTTCCAATATCTTTCTGTTCGACTAGCATTAGTGCTGAGACCAACTAAACAAAATTTTGAAATTTCTTGATAAAAGTCGTCAAAACCGGGCCACAGTGTTGGTTCTCCTCCCATTATATCAAAATCTGTGTTTGCTATATCAACATCTTGAAAAAAGTTTCTAGCAAACTTAATTACATTTTTAGTTTGGACTAAATCGGGCCATCTGTATTTGCCATCTGAACTATCAGGCGGACAATAGGTACAACTATAGTTACATGTTGTTGTACATTCCCATGTTATCTTTTTATATGTGTTAACTAGTTTGATTGATTGCATTATTTTTTCTTTAAATTAGTATCTAGCAATTATTTATTAATTGATAAATAACATTAGCAACGATCCGATACAATTTAATTAACCCAGGTCTAACCATGCGTAAAAACTACTATGGCAGACGTCGTAAGATTAATAGTTCTTTTAACAATGAGCAACACTATAAAAAGCACAAAGAACTATTAGACAGAGCCAATAAAACAGAAGACACTGTAGAAAAAACAAAACTGCTACAACAAGCTGAGCACTATTTCAAATTAGCCAACGGCGATAACTAAAACTACGTTGTTTTTCCTTTGTGTACTGCTATTAAATATATGTACATGGGAAAAAGACGCAAAAACCGTCACCATAAAAACTTAGAAATAACGCACGAAGATCTTGCTGGTGTTCGTGACGCACAAAATCGAGCCTTCAAAAAAAACAAAACCTTACAACCACGCAACACTAATCAAAAAGACTATGACAGATTGTTAAGCGATTGGTCTCGTTCTGTGCTGTTAGCTCTAGGTCCTGCAGGAACTGGCAAAACTCTTTTTGCTGTCCATCATGCTATTCAATCATTCAACGCTGGAGAGATTCGTAAAATTGTGATCACTCGACCAGCAGTTTCTGTGCATGAACAACACGGCTTCTTACCAGGAGGTCTTGTTGACAAAATGATGCCATGGATTAGACCGATCTATGATATCATGACAGAATACTGGTCACCACAGCATTTGAAATGGCTCATGGAAAGCGAACTGGTTGAAATTGCACCACTGGCATTCATGCGAGGAAGAACGTTCAAAGATGCTTGGATTATTGCAGACGAAATGCAAAATGCAACCGGTGAACAAATGAAAATGTTGTTGACCAGAATTGGCGATCGTTCTAGACTTGTGGTCACTGGTGATCTTGCACAACATGATCGTGGATACGAAAAGAATGGACTCAAAGAGTTTGTTCAACTGCTTAACAAAGGTACAAGCAAAAACATTACCATGATTGAGTTTGACAAGCAAGATGTAGAAAGACATCCAGTTGTGAGAGAAGTTCTAGGACTTTACGGTGATGAAGATATACAAGATGATTATAACAGTTGGCGTGTAGTCAAATAGTTTTAATTGTCTAGCAAATAAATCTAGTTACTGGTATATTTCAGGAACTAGACCCGAGGTTTCACCCTCAACTTGATACTGAGTATTTTTTGGTATCCAGGCTCGAGGGGGAGTTTCATATTCTTCTGGATCTATAAGGTTCCAAAGTTGTTCAAACATTTCTGGTTGTGATTCTACAAAATAATCTTCAACACTGTACAACTTGTCTTCTAATTGTTCTCTGTTGTATTCTACCTTGCGTTGATAGTCCCAATACGGTTTGAACTCGATATAGTCTTTTTTGGTTATCATATTAGTATTTAATACTCATAAAAAAAGGTAGGGCAAATTAATACCCTACCTTGAATTAGTATCGATTACTTGTCGTCTTCGTCTTCGTCCCAGTCAAAATCATCATCGTCATGATCTTCATGATCTTCATCATCGTCAAAGTCGTTGTCTTCGTCATCTGAGTCCCAATCATTGTCATCTGAGTCTTCGTCTTCGTCATGATTCCATTCATCTTCATCATCTGAATCGTAATCATATTCGTCTTCGTCGTTGTAATCCATTTCTAGAACATCCATAATGTCATGTAATTTTGACTCTAGATCTTCTAGTTTATTTTCTAGTTTTTCAATTTTATTCTCTTCCATAACAGCTACCTCCTCACGTGATGGGCATATGTGTTGTTGAATTTGTTGATATGCATTACTACTTAATAACACATATTGGGTCATAAAGTTGTGATTTAATCCAATTTTAAAGGTATTTAAAGGTAAATCTTGACATTATGTACTTGGTTAATGTAAAATATACTGTACAATAACCATGGTTATTGTACAATAAATATTACAGTTAGAGTTATATAGGTACAAAATGGATTATTATAAACTACTATCATTTGGGGATATTATTAAACTTGACATTACCATTGATCCATTTAAACTAATTAAAGAAGTTGATGGTTATACATGGTCACAATACAATCCAAGAAAACAAAACAATAGATTTGGCTTGAGTATCACTAGCTCAGACGGTGAGTTAAACAACATTGATTTAGATTCTTTGTACGAGTACAATGTCGAGAATAATACAAATTACACCGAATTGTCATTCAAAACAAAAACAGAGGTTTACCATAACAGTGAAGAAATACAAAAATTAGTTGACCCATTTGGGGATCATCTTTGTAGATCACACATTATTAATTTAAAGAAAACTGGAAATTTTCCTCCGCATAGAGATTGGAGAAGAATCGACGAACAAGAAAGTTTTCGAGTTTTTGTTCCAATAATTGATTGTAATCCAGATGACATGATTTTTATATACGATGATAAAATATTAAGTTTTGATCATGGAGTTGCATATTTTATGAATACAAATAAAAAACATTCATTATTTTCTTTTCATGACAGTGCAACTTTTATTGTTTTAAATATTGAGTGTAATCAAAAATCAATAGAAACAATATTAAAACACATGGTAATTTTTTAGAAGGAAATAATTTATGAAGATAGGAATTACTTTTAGCACTTTTGATTTGTTACATGCTGGTCATATCGCTATGCTACGTGAAGCAAAAAATCAATGTGATCATCTGATAGTAGGATTACAAAGTGATCCTTCCATTGATCGTCCACGCACTAAGAATTCACCTGTACAGACTATGTTTGAAAGATATCTACAACTAAAAGCAGTTAAGTATGTAGATGAAATTGTTCCTTATCAAATAGAAAGTGATGTAGTTGATATACTAACAACTCTAAAACCAGATGTAAGAATACTAGGTGAAGAATACAAAGACAAAATGTTTACTGGAAGATCTGAATGTGAAAAACTTGGAATAGAACTGTATTTTAATTCAAGATCACACAGATTTAGCACAACAGATTTAAGAAAACGAATTAAAGAACTCGAGGAGACTGTTTAACAGTCGTAAGTGGGCAGGTAGCCTTGCCCACTTTTTATTAGTATATAAATATTGCTATAATGAATAAAAAATTACTACATTTTAAGATAAAGAACTTTTTGCCAAAAGAAATAACCGATGAGTTGACGAAATTCTTCTTTGATAATCCTGACTTACACATTGTAAAACAAGGTGGCGAATTCACAAAAATTAACAATCCATGGAAACATTGTGAACATATTTTAAAGGATAAATTATCAGAAATACTAGAGATAAAACAAGCCTCAGGTCAAAATTTTTTTTTGCACTGGAACGGTAACTGTTTTCATGTAGATATTGCTGACGGAATTCCTCAATATCATGTACTAATACCTTTGTGGTGGCCAGAAGATGAAAATTTTACTCAAAAATTTATAATTGCTGATCAATATTGCAAATGGGGATCTCCAACTAAAACTTGGATAGCAACAAATAAAAAAGGTGACTACTTGGTTAATAAAAAATCCAACAATGCGCCTTATCAAGATTCAGCTGTTTGTAATCTAGTTGATACTAATGATCAAGACATTAAAACTTGGCATGACAAACATTTTAATGGTGATAATTCAACCCCATGGGAACATTTTAAACACCTAAGTGTACATACATATGAATGGAATATTGGTGATGTTATTATATTCAGTTCTAATCTTTTACATAATACAACACCGTTGTCAGTAACTAAAAAACTAGGTTTGGCTTTACAATTCAATGGAGACTTGATTGACAGTATAAAGCCAAAATTACATGAATATGCAGTATCTAAAATAAATTATATAGATTACAAATAGAAAATATGTTAAAATAAACACATGTCTCAACAACTTTACAACAACTTTAAATCTGAGTTTATGGCACAGCGTAGACAACGTCCCATGATGACTTCAGCAATTCAAAAATTTAAAAAATCATTAGATATGAAAACATATCCAACTGATACTTCTGCTTTTGCTGAAAAATTTTTAATAGAAATTGATAAATGGATTAACGCTCATAAGCGTTGTAAATTTTATGGTTTAGATAGTTTTCCTAGGAGAGACTGTATATTAGGAACCACACATGCATTAGATGAGCTTCATTACATGTATGGTAAAAAACTTGTTGTATACAAAGGTGAATACAAATATCATAGAAGACTAACAGATCATAAAATTAGACAAATTGACAGTTATAGACAAATTGGTACAGGTGATGTGTTTGTATTGAGTTATCCAAGTTGTATAACCACTGGAACAATTGATGAATTTAAAGAAATGCTAGACTGGTGCTACGGCATTGGTGTTCCTGTGCATATTGACGGAGCATGGTTTGGGTGTTGTAGAAACTTCGAAGCTGATGTTAGTCATCCGGCTATTAAAACAGTAAGTGTAAGTCTCAGTAAAAGTCTTTCACTCGGATCTCAAAGAATTGGTATTAGATACAGCAGAGAAAGAATTCACGGACCTATTTCAATCATGAATGATTTTAGATACTCTAATGTCAGTGATATGTGGATGGGTATTAATTTCATGAAACATTTTGGTGTTGACTATTATTGGAATAATTATGAACATTTGTATGAAAAAGTTTGTAAAGATTTTAATCTAACACCCGGTAATGCTATTCATGTAGCGTTTGATTGGGAACATATGCCGGTTGGTGTACGAACTCCTTTGAGATTTTTAATCGATGGTTATTGGGATGAGCATGGTACAAATGCATCGTTGACCGATATTGAAAGGAAGGAAAGATAATGTTTGGTTCATATGATTTAAGTAGTTTTGAAAATTTTGATTTTCTAGCTAAAAACTGTCCAAAAACCCTTGACAATAAAGACATTGATTTTAAATATACCGGACAGAACTCTGTTAATCGATTTTGTCGTATTGAGAAAGAAGTTAACAAAGAACTAGAAAGTTTTTTAAACAACAAGCATAATACAAATTACGATTGGACGTTTGAGTATTTCCATAGTTCAGCACCTGTAGGTTTACATACTGACTATGACAAAAGAGTTTATCCAAATCCTGACAAAGATGGAATCAGATACTATGAGATTGTAACTGGATTCATTGCACCCATTGAGTGGACTTGCAAACAACCTTACACTATTACGTATAACAAAATACAACAAGAGCCTCGTAAATTGATGTATAAACAAAAACAAATGAAATATTTAGATACAAATGAAGTTATAAACTACCGAACTACTGGAAAAATTACCAATAATATTGAAAAATATGTACCAGAAGATTGTGCAATGTACGAACAAATGCAAGATATAGAAATACATGATGTATACAAATGGAAAATTGGTACTTATATGTTGTTTGATACTAGTAGGTGGCATTCATCTTCGTGGTATTCAAGCAAAAAAAATTATGATGATCTCGATTTATCAGAATATAAAAGATCAATAATAGGATTTGCTACACAAGGCTTTAAAGATTTAGATGATAAAAACTAATCAATACTTAAAAAAAGTTAGTAAAATACAAATGGAAATTTCTTCGTTGTGCAATGCACTCTGTTTGGGTTGCGTTAGAACAGATATAAGAAACTTTTCACAGACTTCACCATATCTACCAAAAAAACAAATTATGAGTTTAGACACATTTGAAAAAATTATATCTGATCCTTATTTTAAGAATACTCCTGAAAATACAATTCAATTTTGCGGAACAGTTGATGACCCATTGATGCATCCACAATGGTTAGAAATATTAGAACTCTGTGTGAAACACAAAGTCAGCCGATTAGATATTCATACTAACGCAGGTATTAGATCAGCTGACGACTGGAGAGAAATGCGTAAATTACTAAAAAAAATGAAAAATCTTCATGATCCTGGATATGAAAGTCTAGTTAGATTTAACATTGACGGTTTAAAAGATACAAATCATTTGTATAGACAACGTGTCAATTGGGAAAAGATAATGGAAAATGCTACAGCATTTCTAGAAGACGGAGGAGGAGAATATGCTAGATGGCAATGGATTGAATTTCCATGGAACAGCCATCAAATTGAAGAAGCTAAACAACTAGCATATGATATGGGATTTGAGAGTTTTACTGTTAGACATGATCGTAGTAATATAATTAGAGATGGGGCCACACTTGAAAAAATAGCAGAAATACAGAAAAAATTTAATGAAAATAGAACTGAAGATGTTGAATTAATTACAGAAAAATCTTATTCTACAAATCAATTTTTCAAATTACATTCGTTGTCTCAAGAGATTGACTGTTCTTTTCGAGAAGATAAAATGATTTTTATTGACTACAATAGCAGAGTTTGGCCTTGTTGTTTTTTAAGAAACTTAGAATTTAATCGTTATACTTCAGAAAATATGGCAATCATGGCCAAACAAAATAAAACATTAATGTTTGAAAAATACAATGATCCAGAACAGACCTGGAACAAAGCAGAATTACACAGTCTTACTGATATAATGAATCATCCATTTTTTAATAACGATCTTGTTTCATCATGGAATTATCCTTTGCCTACAGATGAAATACTAATGACTGGAGATACATGCAATCAAAAAAATTTAAAATGTGCTCATTCATGTGGCCGTAAATCTAGAAAATCAGTACCAATGCACGAAAATCATAAAAGACACAGGCTTTGGAAATATCATACAGGAAAGCCAAGAGAAGATATATTTTTAAATTCTGATTGGAATTAAATTTAAAATATCATAATAAATACAGTTATGGCAAGAGAAAACACTACAGATTATTCGCATCCACAAGAAAGAAACCTGTTGAATCTACACAAGGCCATGGAATATGACAACCTTGGTAGACCCATATTAAGAACCACAGGTAGCAGTCTTGAATGGAGCATTGATGTCAGTAATGGCAATGCCGCCGGCATGAGTTACATTGAAAAATTTGGTATGAATGTTGATGTTGACAGCAACAAAGAAACCATATGGGATGGTGGTGGTATCTACGATTATGTACCAGCCGCAGAAACTGTGGCAGTGACCAGTACCAGTTTAAACGATTCAACCGCAGGCACAGGCGCTAGAACTGTTGAAATACAAGGTTTAAATACCGCTTATGAAACAGTCACAGAAACACTCACAGTGGGTGGTGCCGCAGGAACCACAGGATTTATTAGAGTTTTCAGAGCTAAAGTAGTCACAGCAGGTACATCTGCAATCAACGAAGGAGTAATTTCTATTACCAGTCAAAGCACCAGCAAACTGCTGGCTTCTATTGGTGTAGACGGCACAGGGTCTAATGCGGCAGGTAGAGGTCAAACTTTTATGAGTTTGTACACAGTGCCAGCAGGAAAAACAGCATATCTCACACAATGGACAGTGGGTGCTGGCAAACAGAACACAGACTGTGTGGCTTTCATATTGAGCAGAGACTTTGGCAGTAGTGCTTGGAATTCTAAAGACATTATTACTGTGAGTGCTACAACCTACAGCAAAGACTACAAGATTCCGCTGATGTTTACAGAAAAAACAGACATAGAAGTCAGAGCATACTCAACCACAAACAATGCACTGGTCAGTAGCACATTCAATCTAATAATAGTAGACAACGTTTAAAAGATCTTTTCTTATCTAAATAAGATCTTTTTTAATTTAACAGTTGACACAAAAGATCTTTGTGTTATTATAATAGAAACTGCCACCACTGACGGAGAGAAACATGGCAAAATACCACAAAATACCCGGGCCACGATATCGTGCAGACGGTTATGGCACAGAATATCTGGGCTATCAGTACTGCTGGGACATCGAAGACTATGGTGATTGTCGCAAGATCTGGCACATGTTTGAAGCACCCAACGGTGAAAAATACTCGATCATGAGCTCAGATCTGTCACCGTATCGGCATCCAGATTGTGATGAATTTGAAGAAATTGTGCGTGATCACTTGTTGACACAGTTTGTGACCGGAGGATAACAGTTTTACAGGTGTAGTGTCAATGGTAGCACAACAGTCTCCAAAACTGCGAGTCAGGGTTCGAATCCTTGCACCTGTGCCAAAGCGGGCATTGTATAATGGTAATACCTCAGATTTCCAATCTGATGCTGGGAGTTCGATTCTCCCTGCCCGCTCCAAGATCGTCTAGAACCCGCAGACGTTAATTCAAGGGGGATACCAGTGGAATCCTGGTCTGGGACATGGCCGGCTTGAAACTGGGCCATGAAGTCTAGGACACGCAGACTCTAAAGCGAGGTGGGAGCAGGTGGAAGCCCTGCACTTGACAAATCCAAAACTTCATATATACTAGTAACATGGATGCAATAACACACACTATCATAGCAGTGGGATCTGTTGCGGCGGCCTATTATGTGGGTCGTTGGAGTATGCTTCAAGCAGTTCGTAGACAACAACAGTTGGAAATTGACCTGGTTCGCGACCTTATGCGTGAAGCTCGTTTGGCAGAAATGCGTGGCGATTTTCGAGATTTAGATGAAGATCCTGAAGCTTGTCAATTGCAGTTGTTCACTGAAAAACAGCTGGAACAATAAAGATCTTTTTGGTTGACAACAGCTAGTATCATTATATAATAGTGGCACAAAGGAGGTGATTGACCTTGACAAACATAAAATCAGCAGTGATATTCTGGCTACAGTTGACAGCAACAATGACAGTGACCAGCTGGGTTGTGTACTTGCTAGTACAAATGGGCAGTGAACTATACAGTGTGATTGACAACTATGCTGTGTACACCACTGTAATGGCCTCGGTGTTGGCACTAGCAGTTACAGTAGTGATCACTGTTTACTACACAATTGAGTCCAAAAACAGCATCAAATCCAAATAAAGATGATTTTTGAAACTGCTCTACAGACATCTGCAGGGCAGTTTTGCTCAGTTAAAACCCTAGTCATATGAGTCATACGAAGGGCTCGCTACAGCAGTATGATCAGGGTGGTCAAAAGGTTAAGGCACATCTCTCTTCCTACCAAGAAAATGGTTTACAAACAGTATTCCCACACTGGTATCACCTTATAAGCACTGTGATCAACCGGAAAAAACCCCGTATTCTAAGGTGAATTTAGGTGGTTGACAGGATTGGATTATGTGTTATACTACTAGTATGAACACAAACTATAACACTAACAAGAAGGGACAATAAGTTATGGCAACTAAAGACACACTATATAAATTTTACGCACATGTAACACTGGAGTCTGGCAAGCATAGACACCTGTTTACCAACGACACTGTGGCAAGAACCAAGGTTCTGCAGAAGAATGGCATCAATATGGACTCGGTCAAATGGATCGCTATTGAACCTGCTAAGACCAAAGAGCAGTTCTTCCTACAACAGCCAGAGGGCACTGAACAGATTCAGGCCATGGTTGAACCGGCTAAAGAGGAAGCTGTAGCATAATCGTGCCCAGAACAGCCAAGAAAGCCGGTACTGTCAAAGCCAGTACTGTAAAGAAAGCCAGATCTGCACGTAAGTCAGTGGAATCCATGGCTAGAACCACAGAATCTATCCAGGTTCGCACAGCAGGCATGAATCAATTGGCCAATGTGTTGCTGGGTCTGGTAACAATAGCTTTGATCACTAACATAGTGATGATAGTGAACTAGAATCAGTTCACGACAATTTTTCGGCCCACTGTTGATCGGTGGGCTCGCTATTGGGTTTTGGGGGATTGAGGTTATTTAGAATAGTCCGGAAGTGGACCGCCGTATTTGGCACCTTTGATCTTTCTGGTGCCCACCTTTTGACGTCTACCATCATACTCGTGATCACGTTCGGAATCTCTTTTACGATAGCCTTTTGATTTGCATGAGGCCAACCATGAAGCTGGCAACTTGTTGTCGGGAGTGGATCCCACACATACTGATTTGGGTGCTGGGCCGATGTTTTCGCCCACTATATCATATATCTTCATACACATATTTATTCACGACAGATTGATCTTGCAGAAAAACCCCATGGGCTCGCTATTGGGGTATAGGGGTTTTTTTATCTAGTGTCGACACCAAAGCCCAGACACTATATCTAGTCTAAAAAAAATCAAAAAAATCTTCGCGATCCCGGTTGACGGATTTGAGAACTGTGCTATTGTTAATAATAAAGAGAGGTAACAGCAATGAAAACACTACAAGTTCATTTTACTTACACAGCAGACGGCATGAGAGTGGAAGATTTTTGTGTTGTCGAAAGCAAAACTAAACGACTGAGCACAGCTAATGCCGTCACAACTGCATGGCGCTTGGCAAAACAGTTGGGACTTGCTCCGAACAAAATTGAGTTGACACACTATTACATTATGTGAGTTGACGGATTTGAGAATTATGCTATTATAATATTAACAAACGAGAGAGGTAATTGATGATTCGACTAGTAAAAATTGCTGTTGCTTATGTGATAGGCTATGGCATAGGCTTTGTGGGCTTACTTGCATTATTGGCAGTGATTGGAATATTAACAGCGTGTACGCTGATATAGAGAGGGACGACAATGTATGTATTGAGAATGCTTAACAGCAACAACGAATGGGAACTGTGTGTGCGTTTATTTGACACGGAACAGGCGGCATTGGCATACTATAAAAAGCATTTTAGTATGTTCGAAGACTACGACATTACACAGATGGAACACAGTTGACAAAACTGTGTTTCGTAGTATTATAGATTAAGCACGAGAGAGGTAACAATGAAAAAAATAAAAGACATAGTGATGGGCTATTACTACAACTGTGAACACTGTGGTGTTGAGAACGCATATGGCGTAACAGAGCAAGAACTTGATGACGAAGTACGCGAGTGGGAAGAAGACAATGCGGACTTGGTTGCTGAAGGCGAAACTGGCATAGGTGCAATGGACTGGTGGTACGAGGTAACAGCATCCGAAAACTCCGCACACATCGAACAAAAGCACAAGTGTTGGAAGTGTGACAAAACACAAACAAAGTGGGCTGATTGACAAAACTGTGTTTTATAGTATTATTAATTAATAATTCGATAGAGAGGTAACGATGACAAACTTAACACAAAAACAAAAACTACAAGTGTTAAACTTTTTTAACACACAAGTAAATGACACAATGGGCATTGTGCAAACTTGCTACGACGAAGACAAAACTTGGGAGCGACAGTACGACGCCACTTGTATAATTAACGCACTATACAACCTAAGCTCAAAATATAATGCTCGCGGCTATACATTTACTGCCGACGACATTGACAGTGAGTTGGCAAATTTGGATACGGAATACAGGGACATTGTTTACGAAGCATTTTTAAGGGAGCTTCCGGAGGCAATTACACGAGCCGTGTTTGAAACTACATGGGACGAGTATTGCGAAGACAGCCGTAGACAAATTGAAAGCGGCGTATTTGCCTAGCAAACACTAGCAAAATTAGGGGGTTGACAAATAGCCCCCTTGTGCTATTATTAAAATATAGAAACTAACAGAGAGGTAACTATGCAAAACTTAATCGATCAAATCTACAAGTTGGACAGTCAGCAACTGGAACAAGTGATTTCGGCTGTTAAACTTCGTAGGAACCAATTGCACTCACAGGCCGGTGCCAGCTTCATGGTTGGTGACAAGGTTGAGTTCGATGGTAGAACTGGTATCCTGCAAGGTACTGTGCAAAAAATCAAAATCAAATATGTGCTGGTAGAAACCAATCACGGAACTAGATGGAATGTGCCAGCCGGACACTTAAGGAAGGTGGCATAATGGCAACTCGTTCACGTATCGCTTACAGTGATGGGGGTGATGTAGTTCACTCTTATCACCACTGGGATGGATATCCGGAAGGGCTAGGAAGGTATCTTGTCAAACACTTTCCAACATGGGAAGATGCCAAACGTCTAGTCGACGGTGGTGACATGTCAACTTGTATGGGAAGCGACACCGAAGACGGTGTAGTGTATTACCACAGAGACCGAAACGAACCTTGGGAAAACACAAAACCTGAGAATGAGTACATCCAAGACTATATGTCAATCATCGATGACAAACTTTCACCGGAAAGAGAAAATTCGGAAGGGCTTGAGTACTTGTATGCTCATGTCAAAGGTGAATGGCAAGTCACAGACGATGGCATTGACTTTGAACCCATTGAAGAGTATATCGCAAGAATGAAACGAAAGCAGGTGGCCTAGTGCCACTTGCCCTCTCTCGATACTAGATCTAGTCTGGTAAAAAGAGGTTGACAATTGGATATACTGTGTTACATTAGTAATATAAACAGAGAGGTTGATATGCAGACATTACAAGACAAACTGTTCGATTTGGAAATGGACTACTTTGATACCTACGGCAAAGGCTGTGGTTTCAAAACTCGTTGGAGTCTGTTTGACAAAGGAATCAAATTTGGAGAGCTCAGCGAGTTCGCTCCGGGTACTGTCATCACCAATCGTTGTGGTGTATGGGGCTATGACACAGAAGCCGTTGTAGGTGGTCGTGGCACTTGGGGTGACGTTTGGTTGGCCTGTGATTCCGTAATCCGTAATGCCAGAGACGATGAAGGCAATCCGGATCATCATGTGTTCATCGAAGGCTTTGAGCGAAACAAAGATGGCACGTGGAACGTGGTAACAGGATCCTAATGCTAAGTCTCATAGGGTTTATAACCATCTGCTATCTGGGAATCCGATATTTCCCGGATATTGTGAAGTTCTCAATCAAAGTGATCATTGTGCTGATAGGATTGTATTTCTTGTTTGGTGCTGTGATTTGGCTGATGGGTATCACTTGGGCATGGCAAATAAACCAAGTATTATTGGGCTTGAATTAACCGGTTGACAAGTTGGGCAGAAGTGCTATTATAAACTTATTAACAGAGAGGTAACAATGAAAACAATTATAAACACAATCGCAACAATATTATTATTTGTTGGTATTGTAATGATGGCAGGTTCCGCAGGTGACTGTGATGGAGCTTGTGTTGAACAAGCCAACACAATCGGTCAGATGCTGATGTATGCTGGAGTGGGCCTTGCATTTTTTATCACTGGGTCTTTGATATTAATCCGTAATACTAGCGAAATTTAGGGGTTGACAAATTGTTAACTTGTGCTAGATTAGTATTATAAAGAGAGGTATAAACGTTATGGCAACAACAATTAAATCGCATGCGGATCAAGTAACACTCACAAGATTCTGGGGTGGAGACAACAGAGGCGTATGCATTCAAATTACCACACCCGGAGACAAAGGTGGGTACGAACACAACTATGTGACAATGACAAGAGCTCAAGCCGGAGCACTGGCAAGAGACTTGTATGACTTTTCAACCAGCAGAGAGGAAGAAACTTATGAAAATTAATCCAATTAAATCTAATATGACTGAACTGGAAGTCAATGGTAACAGCATTCTGTTCAGTTACAAGACGCCGGTTGCTGGTTACGATGACAAAGGTGCATTTAGAACCAGTGAATGGTTTTCAATGACAACTACCAAACACATCAACCAATATTTGGGTGGTAAGGATGTTGGTAGAGTTGTTGAACAGAGTTATATCGAAGGGTTGGTATAATGTACAACGAAATTCAAGTAGGCGACACTGTATACTTTTCAACTCCCCACTCGGCCGAACTGAAAGGTCGAGCTGTGATGAAAGGTCCGGCAGGTTGGGTACTCAACTGTGGAGGCCGCCATGGTACTCCCAGAGTGGTATCCGAAAAGAACTTTATCAAACTTAGAAAGGGCCGTAACAGACGGCCTGACTATCTAGGCAACTTTTTAAACAACTAACAAAGGAGACATATATGCAGACATGGTATCTAGTATACAAAGGTGAGGTTATTGCTACAGCGGGCTCGCGTGATGAAGCAGAGAAGCTGAAGAGCATGTACCAAATGGATTACGGTCCAGAGATAGATGTGACACGTAACATTGAAGAATCTGTAGAAGGAGACTTTGATTCATTAGATTCGTATGAAGAAGAAGATGAGTTGCTGTACGACGAATGGTAAGGTTGACAAATTCTAAAGAGGGTGTAATATAAATTATGATAGTCAAGACAATTAAACTGGTAGTCAGTTATTTCGTAGGCTACGCTTTGGGCTTTATAGGCCTAATGATGATCCTTGCAATTGTAGGGAGCATGGCAGTGTAACAAGTTTCTTGCCGGATGGTTACTGGGGATTTTTGGTTAAATGAGTCCAGTAAGAGAAGGCTTGGAAAGAAGTGGGGTTCTTCCCAGTTGCGGGGTTATTACCACTTAAAATCCAAATAACAATGATGCAAGTCATTTCAGAGATATATGACTTTCAAAAACCAAATCTTTAGGGCCGGAAATTAACCAATCCGGCCTGCACAAAAGAGGTTGACAGTTTTGGATTATATGCTACATTAGTAATATAAACAGAACAAAGGAGAGAGCAGATGCCAAATTGGTGTAATAACAATATAGAAATATCAGGGCCGAAGAGCAAATTACTTAAACTCAAAGCAGGAGCAGAAAAAGGAGAATTTCTCAACACACTGTTTCCAATGCCCGAAGCGTTAGAAGGCACAACAGCCGACGGATCCGAAAACAAAGAACTGCTAGCCAAAACTGGCTTTTCGGATTGGTATGGTTGGAGGACTTCCAATTGGTCGACCAAATGGGATGTTGATGTATATGATGAGTCAATTAGTTTTCGACATGAACTGTTGGGCGAAAAAGATGGTCCGGCTACATTGAGTTTCGGATTTGATTCCGCATGGAGCCCACCCATTGGAGCCGTAGCAACATATTTAGAAGACAATGAGGATGTATCAATTCGTCTCACATATTATGAGCCCGGCTGTGACTTTATGGGAGTATGGGAAGACTTTGATGATCGTTGCTATACTTGTAGTGACTATGATTCCGAAAGTGACTTTTGGGAAACAGATGATGGTGAACTGCTTGATGGTTATATGAACATTGTCGAAAACCTACAACAGTGGGAACAAGAAGAAGAATTGCAAACCGCATAAACAAATCTGCTCGTAGCTCAGCTGGATAGAGCAACTGCCTTCTAAGCAGTAGGTCGTAGGTTCGAATCCTACCGAGCAGGCCAATAGGGTTGTGCCTTAATCCACACGCCGAGGGGCCATGGTTAGTCCCTCACCTCTCTAAGTCAGAGAGCCCTCTGAGGGTAATAAATTATTACCCTTTTTCCGGTTGACGGATTGCGTCATTATGCTATTATAAACTTAATAAACAAATAGAGAGGTTTATAATGCACACAACAAAACAACTAAACGCAAAACAACTTGCAACACACTGCACATCTACAAACACAATTTACATTTACAAAACTAAAACTCCGTTTTACGAAGTAACCGCTAACAGCTCTAATCGTGTTATTCGTAAACCCGATGCAACACAACTCGCAGAGTTTAACGCACTATTAACTCCGTTGCAATTTACTATTAAACAAATGCAACAAAAAAGGGCACGTAAAAGTGCCTAAGCTCAAACACAAGCCAACACCGCTGTATTTTATAGCTGTTGGCCTGTTAATTGTGTGGTTGACAAAAATTCAAAATCTGTTATTATTAAAACATAAAGAGAGGTAACGACATGGGATTTGAAAGAAGAGCCAATTTAACAATCAAAGAAAATTTCGTAGAGCATTACGGATATGACTGCACACCACCATTGCAATGGACCAATGGTTGCTTGTATGCAGACACCAACAACAAAGAAGAAGTTGAACTAATCAAAGACACACTGGAATGGTACTCCGGAGGCTACAAGGTAATTGTTTCTTGTTTGAAAGCCACCGAGACCGAACCATGGGACCAATATGCTTTTGACATAACAGATGAAAAGGTAGCATAATGAAACGACTATTACTACTAATTACCGCAGGAATTATACTGTCAGCGTGTGAAACCACCGGGTCAACACGAATAGCAAAAATGTCAGCCGGAGCAAGTAGCATTAGTTCTACTTTAGAAAAGAGTGGATCGAATATTAAACACCCGGATGCATATACAGTTTCAACTGAAATTGTAAGAGCCGGAACACAGTCATATGGTATTACACTGTCTCATGAGATGGGATGTTATGGATTTGACTGCGGAAATGTTGCTGACAAAAAAGTCGGTGATCAACAGAGATATGAGTTAATGACTACTCCGTTTAAACCAAATTCTAAACATTGGGTAGGATTTAGTGTTTATCTTGATGCCAAATGGCAACCGTTGAATCATGTTAAAACTACCATATGGCAGGTAAAAACTTTTTCAGTTGAACAACCCCATTGGCAGATTGCCACATATGGTGACACATTTATTTTGTTATTGCCCAATTACATCAAAGACAACCGATGTGTGATTAGTCAAACAGATGCTATGAAGAGTCAATGGACTGACATTCAAATATACACAGACTATTCACAGCAAGACAACAAAGACAACAACTATGAATTCCTTTCAGTAATAGTAAACGGAGAAAAAGTCTGTAGTCGTACCGAGCCTTTTGTTATTCCATCACTTGAATCAAAATGGACTAATCATTGTGGTAAAAATTGTCAACAGAGATTGAAAACATATCGTTTTGGACAATACCGTTGGCCGGTATCGGAATGGTTTATGGCAAACACTGACAAAGATATTGAATTTGAAAGTGGCGAAGGTAATCCATTTGCAATTGACTGGGGAGTAGAACTGCCTACAAACACCATATACTTTGATGAGATTCGTATTGGTAAAACACTAGAATCTGTGCAAATCAATCAAAATAATCCGGTTGACTAATTGGACAGATGTGCTATTATTAAAATATAGAGAAACACAACAGAGAGGTAAAAATGTATAATCTTATTTGGAACAACGAAATCATCGACACAGCTGACACAATGGATCAAGCCGAGTACTTGAAGTTCGAGTACCAAATGGCTTACCAAGGCGTTGTCACTATCGAAGAAGCCGATGATGATTATGAGGATGACTACGAAGACGATGGTCAGCCCGACTGGCACCAAGAGTGGGAAGACTTTGGTGAAGTATATGATGACGGAGGTGGAGAATGGTAACTTACAAGTATGACCACTTGCTCAAAATACTTTTTGAGAAACATGGTTGGACACACTACCCATTGGTTGACACAATCCAAAAATAGTGTATAGTAATACTATAAACATTAACTAGAGAGGTTGATATGCAAGACATAACATTTTACAAAAACGACGATGGTAAAAAGGTTTACAAGGTTCGTACAGTTTACACACTGGTAACCGAAGAGATCGTCAAATGTGCCAGCGATGAAGGAGAGAATCCTTTTGACATTTGGCTGGACGAAGGTGGCATTGACCACGACAAAATCAATCAATACATCATGCACGAAGGCGTACACTGTGAGCCAGTTTATGCGGAAGTGATGTCGGGTATGAATGAAAACACTGTCGAATACCTAGGCACTGTGCAACCGGACATTGATCCGGAAACTGATGAAGTTTATGACTACTGGCTTGATGAATCAATTGATGAAAAAGAGAAAACAAGTTTGAAAGCCAGTGAGTACTACAAACAAAAGCAAAAGGAGACAGCATGATCACAGTAGGTGACAAAGTTATCTTCAGAGGTGAGAACTGGGGACACTTGGTAAGTGTTATTGGTACAGTGGTTGAGGATCATGGCACTCGAGTAGTAATCGAAGACCAAGATTCGGAAACTGAAGACAACAGACTGGAGTTTAAAAAGTCGGAACTTCGTTTGTTAAAGGAAGACAGCTATGAGTAAGAAATATGAGATCGGTCTCGATGACAAAATTGCTGACACTAGAGATGTGGTAGTCGGTGAAGACAGTCGTTCATTAGTTTTGACTCATTATGTTTTGGCAGAGCGTTTGCTACAAGTTGAAACAGCATCCATCCTAGAAGATCATACCAAAGGTGATCACACTGTGATCGCAGAGATGCTGGCCGAAGGCTTTAGAGGCTATCACAACATGAGCTCCGGTGAGCTATGGAGTCAATGGGTAGAAGCAGAAGAAAAGTTTTATCACTTGTATGAAACAGATCAACTGCCATGGGACATATTAGAAGACGATCCGTTGGTTGCACTTGAGAAAGATGAAAACGGTGAAGTCGAAGCATATGGAAAAACAAATGATATTGGGTGTTAATTAACCGGTTGACAGAATCTAGAACCATGCTATTATATAAAAATAACAAATTAACTAGAGAGGTTGATATGCAATCAGTAAAGATACTAAAAGGTCAGTTTGAAGATCATGCTGTAGAAGATGTGACATTTAGATTGATCAAAAACTACCACCCATACAAAACAGGCGGTGGGTTCTTTTTGGTAGATGGTCGTTCAGCGGATCAAGGTGAGTTTCCGACTAAACCTATCCGAATCAAAGTTAAAGCACCAAGCGATGCTGAACTGACTGATGAACCAGTAAAGAAGAAAAAGAAAACTAAAGCACCAGCCGAGACAGATGAACAAGCCATTGAGAGAATCAGAGAACGATTTGATATCCTCACTGAAATGA
>Ga0255768_10000705_pt1 | contig 34524 bp, 57 predicted proteins | sample 071ome_33_FD_179983 | JGI IMG/M metagenome (GOLD analysis project Ga0255768, IMG submission 179983) | Coastal salt marsh microbial communities from the Groves Creek Marsh, Skidaway Island, Georgia - 071412AT metaG (version 2) | ecosystem: Environmental > Aquatic > Marine > Intertidal zone >...
CAATTGCTCGTGCGGCAGAACGTGCGTCATTGTCATTTTCGTACAATGCATCCTGTACCCATTTAGGCTGGTCTTCTGCCCAAGTATGAAAGTCGTCACTGTCACGAATTTCATCAAAGTCAGGATGAAGGCGCATAAGTTCTGCTTCAGCTTTTTCTTTAGTTGCGCTAAGTTGCATCTCATCAATTGCTTTAAGTCGTTCTTCCAAAGCAGATGATTGCTCACGTGCCTTCTTCATTGCAATTGTTTCAACGATAGCAGCTACGTCTGGATAATCTGCCGCCCACTGTTCAATGTCTTCATCAGACTTAGGCAGTTTCATTTCTTTTTTTGTAGCTTCACTTAGCTGTCGTTTGAGTGCATCTAATTCAGCTTTAAACTCTTCAGCTTGTTTTTGTTGATGCCTACGTAGATCAGAGTAACGCTTTTTAAATGTTTTCTCTTCTGCTGATGTAGGCTCTTCTTCTTCAGGTTCAGCAGCTTCTTGCTCTACCTCACCTCGTTGTTCCTTTAGCAACTGTTCAAGTTCTTCTTCTTCCATTTTGCGTTTTTCTTCGTTAGTGTATTTACGATTTGCAAACGCAACTTTCTTTGGTGACTGCATTTCTTCAGCCATGATTTCTGCGGCTTCTGCCATTTTTCTATTCTCCTAGTTGGGGCCAACCGTAGCCACATTGGGGTGGGGGATCAGGTAGCCAACATAATGCGGTTATTTATTTAGAAGCTAAACCGCCACGCTTCATCTTTTTAGTTTTCTTTGGTTTTGGTTTAGAAGCTAGGCCGCCTTCTGCAAAGCCGCGACCACTAGCAACACGTGACTCTACATCACGAACCGCTTCTCTAGTAAATGAGTCTGCTTCTCGTTGACGTTCTGCAGCACGTTGCTGCCCTTCGTCACGATCAGAACTGTCTCCATACATTCTATTAATATTTGTTTCAGAAAGTTCACGAAGTCGCTCCTGCTCAATTCGCTCTTGTTCTCTCTTTGTTTCCTCTGCTTTTTTCCTAGCAGCTTCTGTAGCTGCGGCTTTAGCTTGTGTAGCAGCTTCAAGTTTTCTCCGTCTAGCTTGTTCCGCTTGTGCCTTTTCTAAAGCTGCTTTCTTTTCTAAAGCAGAGTCTCTCATTTTGGAAAACGCTTCTTCCGCTTCCGGTGAATTATATCCGGCTTTTTCAGCAATACTTTTAAAGGTATTGTAGTCCTTACCAGCAACTGCAAATTGTGTGTCACCTCGTTTAAAGTTAACTGTAGTTGTTTCAGGAATAGGTTTCCCAAAAGCCAAATTAAACGCTGTTTTTGCAACCCCCATTGTGCTAGGGAAAAAACCTTCTGGCATATCAAAAGATACACCGTACGTTTTTCCAGCGACACCTACACGCCCTCCACCCGGACCATACATTTCTTCTTCACGGCGTTGACGTTCTGCGTCACCGTCACCTTCTTCTTTAGTAACTTGCGCTGTTTGAGGTGTTGTAGGCGTAGTTGTTACTTCTTCTGTAGCCGTAGCTTCTGGATCAACATAGGTGTATCCTTCTGGGATTGGACTAATAGGTTGACCGTTACGGAATGGTACATTAATAATATTACCAGCTTCATTTTTATATTGGCGCAATTCATCATAAGAACCAAACTCGCCACCTATAGTTTGCTGAAAGGTAGGAATCTCTGAAGGCTTATATTGCTGCATTGTAGGAACAGCGGCTTGTGCTGGCCTAATTGGTTGCACAAATTGCTGAGATGCTGCTTGGGTAGGTGCTGGAGCAAAACCAGTTGTAGGAGCAGCAGCAGGTTGATAACCTGAAATTCCAAATTGCTGTTGCTGTTGAGAAGCTGGAATGAACGCACCCTGTTGTGCATACACAAGGCCACCTTGCGCCATTTCCATTTCATTATTATACTCGTCTTCTTCTTCCATGTCAAGATCATTAATGTCAAATGGAATATCGTCAGGAATGGTAGCTTCTTCACTATTGCCCATCTGACCCATTTCTTCCATTACTTTAAGACCCATTTTAGCTTCTTGACGCATACGCATTAAGTTGCCTAAACCGATGTAACGTACAACGTCAGCAGGGAATACAAACTCGCCTTCACTTAACTGCGCAGGAATATCATCACGCACTTCTTCTTGTGTAGAGCCGGGTGGCACGTCATTGCCAGACACAGGGTCCACTGTGCCGCCCTCGTCCATAAGACCGCCGTCCTCAAACATTTCCATTTGTTCTTTCATAGGTACTGCTCCACCTTCATTAAAAGTTCTAAGTTTGCCATCTTTAGTTCTGGCTACAGATGTGCTTAACACAGATTTTACTTCAGACAGCGTTGGTTTTTTATCCATGCCTAGACCTACAACATTTTTTGCAAGAACTAGAGGGCCAACCTGAATAACTTCATCCGCACTGGTTACAAGATTACCTGTAGCCTTATCGTAAAAGTAACTACCCCTGTAAGGGTTCATGCCTACTTGCGTCCAACCTGAGTCTTTGTCGGCTAATACTTTTTTTGCAAACTGATATAGTTCGTATGGATCTTCTGGAACATAGTCTCCAAATACACGTGCTATTGTTGCCTTTCCCATAGGCTTTTCTTCGCCTGTACTCTTTGCTACTCTTTTACCTTTAGCTATATCTAGTGCAACTTTTGGGTCAGAACCAAATGTAATATTTTTTAACCTAATTGCTTGCCCATACCCTACAACAGAACCACTTCTAGTTTTTCCATCGTGTATGGATACAACCCACTTATCATATTCATTGTACGCTGGAATATCTAATCTAGCACCGACACGTTGACCCGGCTCTATATCAAATCCCTTTACGCCTAAAATACCCTTTTCTGATTTTTTTCCCATAGCACCTACAACATCTGTTACTGTAGGCATCTCTGGCATTGTTTCTGCAGTATATAACTTAGGCTCTGGAAAAACCTCTTTAATACGTTTACGTGCTTCTTTTGATTTTATATTTCCTTGAAATAAATCTTCTGCGGCCTGTTCCGCTTCTGGTATGTTTTTCTGCCTTTGAGACTCTGGGAGTTTGTTGCTATTTCTCCACTGCTCTAACTTATCGGCATCACCCAATAACTCTTCCGCATCTGCAACGTCTTTTTTTCTAAATTTTTTTGCAGCAGCTTTAATTGGTTTATTTAAAATATCTCCACCGGGAAGAACCCCAACAGCTAATGCTGCTGTTCCTAACCCAGCACTAGCATAATCACCTTTTGACGCATCAGTAACAATATCTTTTGCAAGAATTGCTTCTCCTACACCCGGAATATTTTCAGCAACAGTTTTACCTGCGCTACCTAAACCAGCCATCTGCTCTGCAAGCATTTCTTCTTTTGTGCGAGTATCAACACCAGTGTCAATATCTTCTGCCTCTTTTATTGCTTGCATTTGTGCTTCAGTCGTTGCCAATTACTTCATCCCTAAGTTGCTTTAGTCTGCGTAGCACTGCAATTGCACCTTGCTGTCTGTGCAACGCAATAACGTCTGTTGATTGTTCCATTACTTTATGATGCTGATTAATCATATCATCTAAGTAATTATTGAACGCCTCCCATTGGTGGTTGTTGCCCACCAGCGGCTTGAGTTTGCTCAATATTTGCTGCTTGTCCATTTGCACTAAATCCTTGTTCACCCGGCAAAGGAGCCTGTCCTACGCCTATATTGCCGCCACCTGCACCTGAAGTATCCATAGCGTCTGCACCTGCTGGTGCTTGCTGTCCTTCAGGAATAGGTGCTTGGAAGCCTTTCATAATTTCTGCTTGCAAGGCGGCTTCATCCATATTATTGGTTACTTTGTCGGGGTCCAAGTCCATTGACTTCGCAATCTCACGAATGATATATTGAAACTTGGCAAAGGGAGCAAGTGCTGGATTACTTGCAACTTGCAAGAATTGCATCAAGCGTTGGCTACGTACTTCATTAGCCATAAGACTTTCTGTTCCACGTGCCTTAACCTCAAGATCACCTTTAATCTCAGGATCAAAGTCAAATTGCATATTGAAACGGAAAAATCCTTCACCAAGAGGGCGAAGCAAATAATCGTCTACGTTTTTAATAACTGTCTTTGTTCCACCAGCAGCGGCACCCATAAGCATTGAGATACCACTAGCCGTCCGACCAACACCAGATACGCCAGTTTGCCCGTGCGCAAATGATGGGAAGCCAGTGCTTTCATCTGCAAGGACACGTGCTTTATCAAACAGCATCATGTTCTCGCTAGATACGTTAGGGAACTTAGTTCCAAAGATAGCTTGACCCGGCGCACCACCTTGTCTACGGAATATCTTGCCCGGATAAAGCGATAGGTCTTGACCCGGAACCAAGTTAGTCTCGTCAACTTCAACGATAAGATTACCCGATAATACCGCATTATCTACTGCCATACGCATAAAGCCATTCATCAGCGTCTGCGTATCGTCCATATTTTCTGCAATACCTACGCCAAAGAATGAATATGGATTCAACTCATATGGTGCGGCATGATATGGAATTTTAGCGGGTTTAAATGGGTTAAGAACCATGCGAAGTAGTTTATTATTACAAATCCACACATTCGCTTGCAACTCATCGAAGTCACGAAGTTCTTTTGGAATATCTACGCCTTGCTCTTCGAGCATCTCTGTATCAACCATACCCCAATATTCAAGGACTTCAAATCGGTCAATACCATGTTCAGGAGCATAGTCAGAGAGATCATCTTCCCAATACTTTTTGGTATAGTTTTCTCCCATACGAATAGCTTCGTCAATAACTTGACTACGGAAGTAAGGACGTTTTTTCAACCCACGCAACTGAGAACGAGACATTTTGTGACGCTCAATTACAAACTGCGCTTCGTCCATGTTGTTTGCATCGGGGTCTGGATAAAAGTTCCAAACGGATACGTGTTCAACTTGAGGTACAGTTTTCAAGACAGGATCATAGTCACCGTCTTCGTTCCAGTTTGGATACTCCTTATCTGAAGCAAATGGACCTTTCATTACGCCAGTGCCAAAAAGAGCCATTTCAAATGCAGAGTTTCGTAGATGTTTAGTTGCACCAGATTCTTCAAGCTGATCGTGAATTTTCTTTTGCATCTTTTTAGCCGCAATCATTGCTGGGCTAAATGTAATTGCGGTTGGAGTTTTACCCGGACCTTCTTTTAGTTTATCTTCTACAGGCTCAAGTTTATTAGCCATGTTACCAAGGCGATCCATAAGAGACTGTGCTGTAGCACCCGGAGGTAGGTCTTGTCCATCTCCAGCAAAGCCATATGGACTACTTAGCATAGTCTCACCACGAAGTTGCTCTGGTTCTTTAGGATCAAAGTGTACGTCAGAAACTACACCTTCTGGGAGTTCCGTTGGTTCAATAGAAAGCGGAAAACGATGATTGGCAAACAGCACATCTACGATCTGACCGTATGCAGCAAGTGTTTTTGTTTTAGTTACTTTGATAAATACGCGAGACTTTTCGGCTTCAGTAAATTGAACATCAGGACCATACAAACCACGATAATTGCGATATGCTTTTATCCAACGCTCTTCATCTTGATAGCGATAATCTTCTGAACGCTGAAATCGTTCCATTATAAAAGGAATGATTTTGGAAACGTCTGCATCTTCGATAGCAGTATCGTCCGTATCTTCTAACGCAATTGCGTCATCTTCAATCATGATTTCATCTTCATCCATATTATTTTTCCTTAATAACCAAAGGTTGCATCCGCTACTCGCATACCGCCACCGGGTCTGCCCATAGGATCATAGTCAAATATACTAAATCTTGGTCTGGACATTATACCATATCTTAACGCATCATACAAGTGATCTTCTGAATTAGTGTCGATGTCTTCAGGGTTTTTCTTGTCCAACGGTATGGCGGGAAGTTGGGCCGTGAGGTTTGTGCAAGTATTAAAGAAAACAATTCTAGGTTCCTCTGTAAATTCATCTATCTGCAAACGTCTGTGTATCTCATTTTTACCTGCTACACGACTGCCCTTACTTCTGTCTGATGGACGCCAACGGCATCCTCGACTAATCATTTGTTCAGCAAGGCTAGGACCAGTATCGCCACGCTTATGCCAAAGAGAACTGTCAAGAACACCATACTTAATATTGCCGTCTCCTGCCTCTGCCTCTAAGATCATATCTGCCAAGTCTGTTGCCAGAACTTTTGACACGTATAATTCTCTATATACGATAAGCTGTTCATCAGGTGCGACAGCAAACCAAACAACGCCAGACTTGCTACCATAACCATAGTCACAGGCACGAAACTTAACCCAGTTGTTAGGGATATCGTAAGGCTCAATAACATGAACACGGCGATCAAACTCAGTAAACGCCGCACCTTCTTTGATATCCCAATCCCCTTCAAGAAGTTGCCTTCTTTGCTGCTCCGGCAAGGAGAGAAGCATTGCTTCGTAATCTCCTGCTTCCGCAAGGTATGGATTATCAGAAAGTCGTGCGGGTATAAACCTTCGCTTAAAAAGAGATTTTCCAGCCTTGCTATGTCCTGCTGGGTATCGTAATACTTCTCCTGTTTCACTGTCCGTTGCCTCAAACGCTTTATTATATGGCGAGGGATCAATGAACATTTTCTTTACCCAGTGATGCCCTCTACCACCGGGGTTAGTTGTAGCCCTCATAAAGATAGGCAAGTCAGGCGCAGTGGACCGTAGACGAGAACGCATATAATTCCATGCGTAGGGTGTGGACCATTGAGTTAACTCGTCAAACCCTATCCAGCTAAATGCTAGACCCTGATAACGCAACACATCATCATCTCTGTCGAGATATGACATCCACAACCTTGCGCCAGACGGTGCAGTCCACTGCATCTTTCTTTCTGACCATTTAATTCCGGGCCAGATTTTTGGGTACAGTTCTTGCGACTTAAAAATAAGTTCTCGCAATTCTTCTGTGGTATGGCGAAGAAGCAATCCACTGAAAGCGGGATGCCCCATGTACCTAAGAGGGTCAGCCAGCATAGCGTAAGATTTACCGCCACCCGCTGAACCACCGTATAATACCTCTCGTTCACTTGCTGCAAGAAACTCAGTCTGTGGGCCGGGGTTAGGTTTGAATAGTACGTTAGCGTGTTCTTCTATACTGCTAGTTTCGTATTCCGGTACTACAGTTTCCTGTATTTCAACCGTTGGCTTTTGCGCCTGTTCTCGCTTTTTCGATTTCTTGCGCTTTGGCGATTGCCTTTTCCGCATAGTCTGCCCATTTGCGGAGGCTTCTAGCTTGGTCCTTACGCTGTCGCTCATTTGCTAACCGTTTCCTTAATCCCACGTGAGATATATATCTATTTGTATTTGCACTAAGCCAATTCGCTACTTCACGATAAGAATACTGATTTACGTGTTGTCTAGCTTTTTCAAGCAAATCCAATTCAATTTTTATTGGGTCAAGAATGTCGGGGTCTTCTTCGTTTTGTTTATAGCCAAATGGTACAGTCCTTGCAATGCGAGGTATCTGTACCCATTCGTTTTCTTCTTTAATGTCTGTTGGCTGTGGAAGTTTCCACTTACCTACGCTTCTTGTTGACATTTCCACCACGTCCATATGCTGGGGTTGATGCAAATAACGAAAGGAATGCCCCTACACCCGGAATAGATTTTAGACCAACTTTAGAAGCAATACTAGTTAAAGTACGAGGTTTTAATCCTTTGATAACATCTTTTTCTCTGTTTATTAATTCGCGTCTTATTTTTTTGTCTCGTGCGCTAAGATGTTTTTCATTAATATTTTCTAGCTGCCCTATTTTTTGTTGTGCTATTTTAGCCGTAGTAGCATCAATTTTAGCACGGCGCACCTTTGACTTTTCGCGTCTCTTTGTATCTCTGTCTTTTTTAAACTTTTTACGTCTTCTTTCATCTTCAGTGCCTAAATAAGTAGCTGCAGCAGCACCACCTAGCATAGTGCCGCCCAAAATTGCAGCATCTTTAGCTTTTCTTTTATTAGTGTCGTTTCTTCCAGCCATCAATCATCTTCCTCAACAATAGCTTTAGGCGGCATAAGCATCACACCACCACTTGCCTCTACCTGCATCTTCTCTGTCTTCACTAGACCTACACGATCAAGCAATTCTTTAGCGGCAGACATCTTATCACGAATACCCAGTTCCGTTGGATTATACAACGCACCTGTCATCGCCATCGCAGCCTTCGGCGCATTACGTGCCATATACATTTGAGTTGCCTCAAGTATCTCTTCTTTAAGACCCTTAACAATTTCGCCAGTGCTAGAAGTGTCAGCATACCCTGCCATTTTCTTGGCAGTAACCATATCACCGCCAGCTTCATCAAATAGTACAGCAAGAAATTTTTGCTGTTTCTCTGTTAATTGCCTAGCCATTTGTTTTCATCCTCTGTATAAGGCCACATATTATTTGCCTTTGTTTTGACACTTACCTACGGCCTTACAGTTGCTTGGTGTAGGGCAATTCTTACAAGTCTTAAACATTAAAATTCTCCATTATGCATTGCATTTGCTAATTTTGTTGAACGTGATTTTACCTGAATTGCCCACCTGCTGTCAAGCATTTCTTTTGCTGCATTAGGAAAATCTTCGTTGTGGATAGCGTTCCACATATTTTTAAACTTACATAGACGTGGCACACCCATGTTAAAAGCCATATCCATGAGTACAAGCTGACGCACAGAGTCTAGCTTGTCTACGCAAGGGTGCGCTCTCACAAGTTCCTCTTCGACAATCTGCACGTCATTCTCTGCAAGATACCGTGCATCAGCTTCTGTAATACCATGTTCGTAAACTACAGCCATACTTGGTATGTCCATGTAGTCTAACTCTTCTTTGCTGATACCACGGTCTTCTAGGTTCCTACCAATTCCAATCGTATCAATACCAAGGCTATCTTGGTACACAGTCAAGACCAACCCTTCATGCGCTATTAATTTGTCAATAAAGTTGGCTCTACTATATTTCATTTTTCATGCCCCATCCAAACGGCAAACGCACCAGTCATTGCACCAGTTACAACGCTAACCAATGCGGACTGTTGTGTTGTAGGGTCTGGTAATGTCATAAACCACTCCACAACCCGCCAAGCGGATATTGACATCATAATCATCATCAAGCGGGGTAAAAGCTTCCACGCCAGAACTCGTTCCATTACCAGTGTCATTATTCTTCCTCGCCTGATCTTCTGTAGTTTGTTGGTGCGCTGCCCACATAGTCATTATTTTTTACCAAAGAATTTTGTAGCTGAACGTACGCCAAAAGAAGCGGCAACGATAACTCCCAAGGAATATTGATACCATTCAGGCATTGCTTGCAGTTGTGCGAATCCGTTTGCAACTACTTCCTCCATGCCGGGAATAAATGCAAGGATTAAAGGAATGCTAAACAGTATGGTTAGCCACTCGTCTTTCCACGAGTTAGCCGACCCTTTAGCCATTTCCAAATCCCAATCAATCTCGCCTGTTGCCTTTTTTTCCATGATGACAGCTTCCGCTTTAGCTTTCGCCACTTTGGTTGCAGCCTGTGCTTTAGTGCTTTCAACTTTTCCATTTAACCACGTTCCTGCCAGTTCAGTGACTGGTCCAATCAATAAGTTTAACATTACATACCCCTCCTAAACCGTGCGGTCTTTTTTGCAATAGATTTAGGTTGTTTTACAAACTGCTGTCCTTTTGCCGTACCTTCTCTTTTAGCTTTAGTTGTAGCAGAATACTCAGCAGATGTCAAGGACTTTATTGCTTTTTCAGGTAAATACCTTTCACCTGTCTTTGCACTAGGCTGTCCTGACTTAGTGCGCCACTTTTGTTTTGTCCATGCTTTTAGACTTTTTTGTGGGCTTTTAAGTGCCATTAAACAATTCCTCTACGGGCCATTCCCCAATACACAAGACCAGCTAGTATGCCTATTCCTGTTATAACGGCTAGAATTATTACAACAATCTCCATAAACTTCTGCCTACGTTCTCGTTGACGGTATAATGTCTGCTGCCGCTGTTTGCGAATGTCAGCTTCCATACGAATGAGTTCATCCCATTTGGATTGACCCATCGTGTATTGTATCCACGTCTTTAATTCTTCTCTCTGTTTTTCTGCCTTAGTCTTTGCAGCAAAGGCTTCCATAGCCTCTTGTTCTACAGACGAACCAGCAAACAGCTTTTTAAAAATGGGCGGGTTCTTTGCTTCTTTTTCTGCTTGCTCTAGGTCAGACAGTGCGCCCATCCAGCGACCTAAGTCACTAGCCATCTGCTCTATGTCACGACCTACAGCAAAACCTTTTTTAATAGTATTAAAAGCCGCCGAAGCGGTTGCCATTGCACTAATGGGGTCCATTTAATATATCCTTACGTTGCCGGGGTTAACGTATTTAGGAAGACAATATGCGGTAATCTGGCTCCCTTGTTTGTGCAGTGTCTGCGCATACCAGACACATTCTTTCAAATCTCTAAAATATAAATCTCTGCTGTCTAATCGTTTTTCTTCTCCGATGCCTACAAATACAAATAGGAGGAATACGTGTTCCATATCATTTGTAACCGCCTCCTGCTGCCTTGTATTCACGTGCTAGCATCTGTGCCTTACGTGCTGACCACTGACCCGGTTTACCACCCTTGCTGCCAGCTTTAATTTTTTCAAATAATCTTTTTCTTAATGCTGGCTTAGTGTAGTTGCCAGCTTCATTAACTCTACTCTTGCTCTTCTTTTTAGTGACCTTCGATTTGCTAGTTTTTCTAACGCTGCCACCTTTCTTGTATTCTTTTTGTTCCTTCTCCACGCCGCTAATCGTGCCTCTTTGTGCTGCCCCGTAGAAAACTCTCTCACCTTTTTTCTCCCCATATTGCTTGGTCATAGCAGATTTAATCTTTTTTCCTTTAGGTGTAAGCGGCATCTCCTTTAACTCCTCTGGGGCAGATATGATTCTTTTAACTTCACAATGACTGTCACTGCATTGTTGGCACTGGCAAGGCCACGCAGTTTATCACCTTTGTAAAGCCAGAATGGGTCATCATTAATCTGCAGCATTGAGTTGGCAAGCAACTCTACTGTTTCAGCAACCGTGTAGTAAGTAGTGTTTTGATTGTCATACCAATCAAGGCTGAATGTAACTTTAGAACCTGAAGCATTACTAATAAAAATACTGTCCACCTCTGCTTCATAGTTAGCTGGCACAGTGTAGATGTCAGCATTACTTGTGGTCAGTTCAAATCCAACGGTGCGGTTTTTTGTTTCCATGTTACACTCCGTTGGTCAAATCATAAAAGATAAGTGAGCCAATAGCTGAACCTGCAGGTGTACCTGTTACGGCAGTACGAATACCAACCGTCATAATATCGCTTGTGCCACCTATTGTTCTACCAAGCTGCAAACTAAACTTGTAACCTGTTGGTGCGTCAACGCCACTACCAGCCTGTACAGTATTTGTAATATAATCTAACTGCACAACTTCACCACCTGTCATTGCGGTAGCACTTACATCATAATCCACATTGGTAAATGTGCTGGTATCCCAAGATGGGCTTGTTAATGTGGCATTACGAACAAGTGTTATAATGTAATCTTGTCCAGTAGTAGGCAAGACTTTAACAATTTGTGGAAGTACAACAGCATCAAGAGAACCACTATTCAAACGGACGGATACTAAAGGTAAAGTTGTTAGACCGATACTTGAAAGCGTAGTAGTTCGTTGTGCAGCCAATTCGTTTACATCTTGTTGGTAGCCACCTTCGCTTATGACTGTGCTACAAATTTGTTTCATTGTAGCGGCAGAACTAATAGTATCTGTTGCGGTAATCTCGTAACGTATCGGCAGAATAGCTGTCTTCATATATACTGAAGACAAGTTATTAGCGTTGTGAAATTTGTGGCAGATTATATTCTTACCATCAATTACAAAACCTACACGAACTGTGCCAACGCCAAGCCACTCGTAGTCAATTAAAAGAATCTGTGTTTTCGTTTCATCTAGTGTGTATCCGCTAGGACCAGTACCATCCAGTTTATCTACATTCCAGTTAGCCTGTGTCACATATCGTGCATCACTTGCGCTACCACTTGTTGATGTACGAATTACAAAACGTAAATCTGTTTCATTCTGTTCAAAGTATACACCATCATTAGCACCAAAGTATCCTACACGTTGGCGTAAATTAGCCTGTGATTCAGCCATTGCAAAAGTAGCAAGAGTAAGCAGTGACTTTCCCGGCTGGTATGGAAATACACGTTTTGTTTGACGTATAACTTCACCAGTAGCAGTACCTACCGTCATAGAGTTGCTGCTCTCGTCAGATAAATGAGCAAATGCTCCACTGCCTGTTGAACTTGTATCAAACTGTGGGTCAGCCTGAAAACGGTTCTGACTATCAAACAGAGTATAGGGCTGACTTATACGCAGTCTACCAAACGCATCAACTGTGTGGTCAGCAAATGCAACATCATTACCAGTAGTGCCAAAGACAACTTTATTTGGATAGCTTGTGATGGACATTGATTACACCTATCCAAAATATGCTTTAGGCTTGTTCCGCTTATTCACATTTTTCTTGTGAACACCCGGACGCCTAATGCGCTTCTTCTTCATAAAACTATTGGCGTATTGCTTTGCCATTATGCTCTAGGATTCCTTTTGCCAGCAGTATGTGTACGTGCATAAGACCTGTTCTTTGTCTTGCTGACTACTTTCAAATTACTACGCCTGTTATCACGTGGGTTGCCATTACGGTGTGCAACATCCTTGCCATCACCTTTTTTGGCTACGCCAGCCTTAACCAAAGTACGCCTAGCAGCATTACGCGCATTTCTACGCTTAATCTGCTCTGGCTTACCGTGGTAGTTATCGTATTCCTTGCGATAATTACGTTTGTAATTTTTGCTATTTGGCATTACTTTTTCTTAGCGTAGCCGCCCTTCATCATATAACCCATTTTATTGCGTACAGGAGTAGGCAGTTTAGCAAGACCCGGATTATCTGGTTTTTTGAGCATACCACCTTTAGCCATCTTCTGTGAAGACTTTTGTGTAGCCTTCATAGATGCGCCACAATTAGCATATCCACCTTTATTGTACTTCTTAGCCATACCGCCTTTAGCCTTACGCTTTGGCTTTGGTGTTGGAAGTGTAATATCTACACGAAGTCCACCTGTCTTGTCTTTAGAGGTCTTAGGACCGTATTCCATAAGTACACGTTTAGCGTCCTTACGCTCCTGTACTGTGTAGTCTTCTGGATTCTCCATAATCCGCATTGCTTCTGAAGGTCTCATATCAGCCATTATTTCTTTCCTTTCTTAGCGTAGACACCCTTACGCATAGGTTTCTTTTTAGCGAGGCTCGTATCTGCCGCTTTTAGTATCTTGCTGTACGCTTTGTACTTGTCTTCCTGCTTTAGCCTCTCAGCTGCTGTCACTTTAGGTGCATCCCACTTCGGCTTACCAGTACGAACATCAATGGCTGTGTACATCTTAGGCTTAGACTTCGGGGGTGTTACCTTCTTTGCAACAGTCTTGGCTGCTCGTTGTGGTGGCCCCTTACGTGCCTCTTTAGTTGTTTTTGTCTTAGCTGCACTTCTAACTGCACTACGCTGTGCAGATTCCTGACTAGCAGCGGCAGCTGACTTTTTAGTTGCTGCACGTTTAGCTGTACCTTCTGCCTGTGTCATCTTACGCTTGGCAGCAGCCCTTTCAGCAGCAATACGTGCCTCTTCCTGTCTGCGCTTCTGCGTAAGGTTAGGCTTAAACGTAGGCTTGTCGGTAAGAAAGCTGATAAACTTCTTAATACCTGCTGTAGTCCACGGATTAGTACGTGAGGCTGTTTTTTCAAAATTCTTAACAGCCTCTGTCATGCTAAATTTAACTTTGTTATCGCTTTTGGCTTTGCTGTGCATTGCTGCTGTTTCTGATTTATAACCCGGATCAGGCATTGGTCTTATCTCCTTACCATTTTACTTTATCTGCCCAGTAAGCTGCACTGGTCTTACCACGGGCAATGTTCTTACGATGCCTAGCCTTAAACGAGGCACGTTTCTTTTTCATTTTATCTGACTCACCTGCCTTGGGCTTGCCAGCAGTCTTAGCACCTTGCTCACCAAAACGAATCATCTTGATAGTGTCACCTTCCTTGGCAAGTACTACGTGTGATTTCTTAGGATGATTAGGTGTACGCTTTGGTTTGTTGTAACCAGCAAAGGTTTCACCACGGTATGTGATACTCATGTCTGTGTTCCCAGCTTAATGCATTTAGAATCCATAGGAATGTGATTTGGAATAGTGTTCAGTATGGATGCTGACATCTCAACTGTACGATCTTGACACTGTTCTATAGTCTCATACGGACCTCTAGTGTCTCTAGCAGAGATACATTGGTTTAATTGACCAGCTATACAAACCAGTACCCATGCCTCAAACATTGTTTAGTCCTCACTAGGTTCTTTCCACCCTTCAGCCCTCATTGCGTCCTCTACGTGCTTTAACGAGAATGATCTGCCATAGTGAGCCTCAACTGCCTTACGCACAAAGAACACATCACTGTGGGGGATATGAAGTTTATCTAGGGAGTTGGTACGGATAGCATGATAAAATGCTTCAAGAATATTATCTGTGTATAGTTTTACGGATTTTTTTGCCATTGTCAAGCACTTTCTATGAAAAATACAAATATTGACACATGGTACTTGGGGTAATACGAGTGGACACTTAGGTGTATTAACAATCTAACTATAAAATCACTTACAGTGTACATTTAAGTGTTATTATAAGTTTAATTAAAGGATATTTAAGTGTATCACTGTTAGTGTTCTTTAGTTATACATAATTATAACAGATTTCCGCTTTCGTGTCAACCCCATCTTTTCATCTGGTACCACATTTTTTTATTTTATGGTACCAGTTATGTTAAAGTTGCCTATTTTTTAGGCAAATTGCACAATGCTTGTGCATATATGTTTGTCAGTTACTCTTGTGGTTAACACTCAATTTTCCTGATCTGTGTATTTGTGTGTATACGTAACGTATGTACGGGGGTGTGGCCCATGCCCGACCCCTTTTGTATCAATGTGTTAGCACATTAAAACAAAACTTCTATCATTTGCGCTGGATTTGCCGCAATTTTTCAATCAATCGGACCAGTAAAGCATTGTTTTTGTTTATTTATGGGATATTGCCGCAAACTGTTTTGCTATCAGTAACCGCCACATATAAAAGTTAGACGTGGCTAACTTTATTAGGCTGTACAAAACAACAACGGCGGTGCTTATAATCTTAGACTATACCCCACTTCTAGCGTTCCGCTTTTGTTCCACCATGAGAACAAAACGTGAACAACTTCTATCACCGGATTGTGGCGGCGGTGGCAAGCAAAAAATGCATAAAATACACATAAAAAAAAACGTGATAAATAACACAAAAACCAGCTTGCATATGCTTTCCGAATATGCGATAAAAAGAGTGTCAATAGTGACAAAACAAATGAAAGGTAAAACCAATGACTAACGTAATCTATGATATTTTCGTAAAGCGCAACAATGCAACACAAGCGTTAATCGTAAAGCAAGCGCCGCAAATTCTGGCGCAATGTTGCCAATTTGCAAACGTCATAAACGATGCCCACAATGCCGCGCAATTCGAAACAAAAAACAGCGAAGCGAAGGCGGGAACCGATGCCATTCGCGAAGCGATTATGAATGACGGCCATTTTGCTTGGCTGTATGATACGAAAGGCAAGCCAAATAAGAAAGGCATATCAAAATTGATTATGTCCGATGCAATGCGTAAAATTCGCGAAGGTATGCTTTTCCTTGCCGATGAAAATAACGCCGATTTATTCATAGCGTGGGCCGAAAGCAAGCCAAATAAATCCGGTGTTTGCGACTTTGCAAATATCAAAAAAGCAATCACGCCGAAAGCAGAAAAGACAAAAAGCGCAAGCGAAGCCACAAGCGATGAAAGCGAAACAATCGAAAGCGCAACCGATACCGATGCAAAAAGAACACCAGCAGAATTTTTGGCATGGGTTTACAAGCAAGCAATGGTAGAGTTTAACATGGACCCTGTAGAGTTTGCACAATTTGCCGAAAGTCCAGAAGGCATGAAAATTGCCGATGAATTTATCAAAGCGGCATAAAACGTGATAAATATCACGAAAAACCAATTCAATAGGCTGGATTTATTCCGGCCTATTTTTTTGCCTGTGTTTTGTATTAGCATACTAAAACGCCAGCCAGCACATTAGGATAGTAGTGGTGCGGTGGTGGTGCGGTGGTGGTGGTGGCAATGCCATTTTGGTGGGCCACTGGACATACCTATTTATATGTGCTACAGTATATGGACAGTCAGAAATTGGTCTGGCTGATGGTTCAAAAAACGTGATAAATAACACGAAAATGGAGTAGCACGATGCAAGAATTAGTGACAGTGACAGCCAAAAACTTCTTTGTTTCATACACATCTGGATATGGAATTGAAGGTAGCCGTTTGAATGTAAGTTATGGCGTGTCTGGTAAGACATCCCATATATTGACTAGGGATTTTCCTACAGAAGATGAGGCAAAACAATATGCGCTTGACATGGGCTATTTAGTACCACATCGTAAAACCATGCAGGTTGTCGTTGGCAATGGTCAAAAAACGTGTTAATTATCACAAAATTTAGCGAGGTAGTCTGATGAAAAACAAGGGTTTTGAGAATGGCAATGTGGTGCCAATCGTGTCTGGTAATGTTCAATCGTTTTGGGTGGAGATGCCTAATGAATACAGAAAACGTGATGAACGTATCTATCCGATATTGCGTACAGGTATGCACGACAGCGCAATGCAAACTTACCTTGAGGCTGAGTGTAGGCGAAAAAAAGAGAAAGCCGCCAGAATATTTGGTGGGCTTGCTGCCAAACTTCGTGCCAAGCGGGATGCCGTTTGACATTCGCAGATGGCTATGCTAGGCTTTATTCATGGTCAAAAAACGTGGTAATTACCACAAAATATGAAAGGCAAGATAATGACTATCAATCACAATCTTCTGACTGATGTTATCCGTAGCATCAAGGCTGATCCTTCCGACAAAAACATGGAAACACAGGTTAACCGTCTGGACAGAGAACACAAACTGCATTTCGCTACGCTTCTGCGTATTGTTGAACGTGGAGACGGCTTGCATCCTAACCTTGAAAATGTTGAGGTGTAATCATGGTTATCCATCAATTCACAACATCTGAACCCAACCCACCATTTGCTGAGATGCGTATGTCGTCCTATAATGACTATTGCTTTGACTGTGACTGTGAGGGCATCAAACCTATTGACTGGGGTACATACAAAATGCTAGTCGGTGAATTGATTGCTATTCGCAAATATACTGAAGCGGCGGCGTGTATGTATGCACAAAAGCTGGCGTTTGATCGCTATCATTCAAACTAAAAAACGTGTTATTTAACACAAAAAACGGAGATGAAAATGACTTACAATCTTATCGGTGTCGGCAACAATGCCAAGACAATCAAGGGTGACGGCTCTGAATACATGACAGCCATCAAGTACATGAAGCCATTCAAGACTGTCTATCGTGGTAAGGTTCACAATCTATGCGCCATGGCTGAGACTGCCTTGTGCCACCAAGGTTGCCTCTATTCCGCTGGTCGTGGGCAGATGTCTAGTGTACAGCGTGGTCGTGAGCGTAAGACATTGTGGTATATCTCAGATCGCATCGGGTTTATGGATGCGCTTATCAACGATATCAATGTGTTCAGACGCAGACAGATCAAGAATGGTGTTCAACCTTGTGTGCGCCTAAATGGTACTAGCGACATAATGTATGAGAAATCTGGCATCATGGAGCAGTTTCCAGACGTGCAATTCTATGACTACACAAAGATTGTCAAACGTGCCTATGCCAAATTGCCTGACAATTACCATCTGACGCTATCCTACAGCGAGGCTGACATGGATTATGCTGACAGTGTTTATCAGGCAGTGCTTGACACTGGTGTCAATATGGCTGTAGTGTTTCGTGACAAATTGCCTGAGACATTTCGTGGATTGCGTGTTATTGACGGTGACAAGGACGATCTGCGCTTTCTTGACCCGAAGGGTGTTGTTGTAGGACTAAAAGCCAAGGGCAGTGCCAAGAAAGACACCAGCGGCTTTGTTGTAGGCTAAAAAAACGTGATAAATAACACAAAAAATGGAGACTAATATGACTATGTTACATAACATTATCAAGCTACAGCTACCAGACGGTAGAGAAGTGAGCATCATCCAGAATGGCAATGGGCGTGAAGGCGGTGCTTATGGTCACGCTGACCAGCATATGTGTGAGGTGTCTGTAGAGGGTGAGCCTGACGTGAAGGGTTATCTTGATCTGTCAGAACTGGTTGAGTACCTGAGATATTTGGACACTACACAGACGCTTAGTGGCCCGATTGATGGGAGCAAATATGAACATGACTGAGCAACAGCAAATGAGTATGTTTGGGTGTCTATTATCTGACTTGGATGCGGATATTCAGGAGTGTAAAGACGATCTTGTGTATAGTTTGACAGGGTTTGCAATGTCTGTATTATCTGACGCACAGGAGCAGATGGCTATGGGTTTGTATGATAAATCCAGACAGTATATCAACATTGCTAAGTATATAATCAAACAAATGGAGGACTAAAATGGAACACTATATGTCACATTGGGAATTGCAACCTGACACGCAGAACACATGGACAAGTGTAAATTGTGCCAATGGTCGTGCGGAGATTATCAAGAACATTGGGTGTTGGATGCTTGAGATACGATTTGACAGTGGCAAGTATCATGTGTCATCGCATAACACTCGTGAGGAAGCTATGCGTCAGGCTGAGTGCCAAGCAACGTGGACAGTGGATGTTAGTGACTGGTATTGACAAATGGTATATCGTAGTGGTAGAGTTAATCCAGTCGCAAAGGCATTGCTACAGACAGACAGACGTAGGTCACAAGTAGTGCCAGACAAAACCAAGTACAACAGAAAGAAGGACAAAGACAATGCAAATAAAAGTAGAAAAGATGAAGCGTATCGCACCGAAGGCTGACGGTCAGCGTGACCATTGGCGGCGTGATAAAAAGACTAAAACCCTGAAGCGTAAGGCGGCCCGACAAGCCAAGCGTTTCACCCAAGCGGCATAATGTAACGCCGTTACAAAAACTAACCAACAGAAAAGGAGACAAATCATGTCATACATCAAAGTGAAAGCAGTCAACATTCTCAACACAGTAACAGGCACAAAGCCAACCATTGATCGTGTCAATGAGTACACATACAACCACATGGGCAAATACTATGTAGGCCCATCGGCTGGTGGTCAGTTTCTGCAAGTCAATGATGGTCTGCACATTCGCTATTATGGCAATCCATTCTGGAACCTGTATCGGATTGTATCCAAGCAGGGTACAGACTTTGTAATCCATCAAGCAAAGTAACAACATAGGGGTGGTCATAGTGCCACCCCACCTACTCTGGAGACAGATAATGACTTCTATTACTCAATACACAGTAGCCGACTACAATGTGAATGTATTTCGTGGTCATGTGCGAGAAGATGGTCGCATACTTCACGGCATCAGATCAGATGGTGTCTTGGAGTGGCGCAAACCAGATGCCTATAAACGGCATGAGGACAATCGCCGTAAGCGTAATGCCTACAAACGTGCAAGGCGTAAGCATTGGCTGGACAAATACAAGTTGCATCATGGGTGTAGCGTGTGTGGCACAAAGGACATTCACCCATTCATGCTGCAAATGGATCACCTTGATCCAAGCACTAAGATTGGTAATGTCGGTGATCTTGCGACAGGAAGTCTGCGTAAATTCATTGACGAGATACGTAAATGCCGCATCGTATGTCTGCCATGTCATGTGGAACATACAAACATACAAAGACAGAATGGAGAACTCTCATGAGACCCAAGTTCGAAAACACACTGGAGATCGTGAAACTCAGACAAAAGTTGTGTTTTTACCAAGGTAAGTTGTCAGGTATCTATGAACTACTGGATATGGCTTCAGAATGGCTATCAGAAGATGAAATGGACAACATAAAGCTAGAAGTGGAAACCCTCGCTTCCATTTACTACATGACTGTAGAAAGCACAGAAGATGAAATCGAAGAATTGTTGCAGAAGGAGAACTAAAATGGAAGAAATTAAAATGGACATTACGTGTGACCTTAATGAATGGGATCAAGAGCGTATTTGTGAAATAGTCATTGATTTCCTTGACGATAAAGGGATAGAGTGGGATTCATGCAGTTTCACGTTAATAGCGGAGTACTCACCAGATGAATAGGTTCATAATTGACTTTCACCCCGCTGGCATTGCCAAGTCTATGTGTGACAAGCACATTGTCAAAATGCCACTGGAAGAAGCGCAGATGCTGTCTTTTGCTGTCAAGCGTTATCTGCCTGACATTGAAGGCTTGCAGGGTGGTCCAAAGGCACACGCCAAGCACCCATGTACTCTGTGGGCAGGTAATACACGAGCAAACTATATGTTCGGTTGCATGATGCTAGATGAGATGTCGCAAGAATACACAAGGCGATATGGAAAAGTGCATAAATGCTCATTGCTCTTGCCACGGCTAAAGGAACTTGCTATACATATTCCAGAAGGCCAAATTACTAAGCACCCACAGTGCTTTGGTGTAGGTAATGACCATCTAAAGACTACAGAAACATGGCCTGTCGAGGCTTACAGAAACTATTACCGCTGGAAGTATCAAACTACAGACTGGTGCGGTAAGTACAAACTGAGGGAGGTTCCAAAATGGTTATCCGCATAGACAATCTTACAGATGAAGAAGCAGTAGCAATTTTGCAGATGTTGAATGAAGCGATTGACCTACACTTCGGTGAAGCAATGTTCAGTGTGCGTGATTGGGAATACTTTGACCTTGACGCCGCAAGACTTTCAGCCTATAAAAAATATCGTACATGGTACGAAATGATCTATGGAAAGGAGACTAACGATGCCTAATCATACAGACAACAGAGTAATCCTGTCACATGATGACAGCCAGAAGATTGACATGATTTACAACATCATGAACACAGATGACACGCCACTGTGCCAGACACTTATCCCTATGGATGAAGCATTGCTCGACAACGATGCTCATGCAGATGATGGATGGTACACTTGGCGTCTACAGAATTGGGGTACCAAGTGGGATGTGTACGAGACGCATTGCACTCGCATTGACGCTAACACATTACAACTGTACTTCTACACTGCATGGTCGCCACCTATGCCTATCTATGACAAGCTGGTAGACATGGGCTTTGAGGTGACAGCACGTTACCTTGATGAAGGCTGGGGATACATTGGCGAATACGTTAATGGTGATGACTGGTGTATTGATGACGTTGAGAGTGTTGCTGAACACTACCCTGAACTGGACGAGGAGTTTGGTATTAGTGAGCGTATAGCTGAGTATCAGGATGAGGAGAATGCGGCATGACAATGGATATGATTCCACTTGTAGTGAACTGCATTGCCTTTGGCTGGTGCCTCGCACTGTTCTTACACAGAAAGGAGAACACAAATGACTACTGACCTACAACTTACAGACTATGAGCGTGGCTATCTGACTGCCTATTATGACACAGTTGTGTTTGATGCTATGGCAGACAGTTGTGACGAAGATTGGTTTGGTGTTCAGGTAGGCGACAGAATGTTTGACCTGAACGCATGGGCAGATGAGGACACAGGAAAGTTTGTCTGTGTAGTTTATGACTGCATATGGGTGAACGATAATTGGCAGACAAATTCTGTCCAGAATGGATGGGTGTTGACAGATGAGGCAAGTGAATGAACTGCTGGAACTGTAAGACAGAACTTATCTGGGGCAGTGACTTTGACCTTGACCATGAGAATGAATACTATTCAATGATGACTGCCTTACACTGCCCTAACTGTAAATGTGATATAGAGGTATATTATCCAAAGGAGAATGACGATGAGTGAATACAGACCTTTCATAGACAGGAAACATCTTATGCAACACATATCTGCATTGCTGGATGAGATTGATTTGCTGAGAGAACAACTGCAACCCCACGACACTGGACACATACACACTGCAATCGGTGTGCTAGAAAGTCGTGTAGATAAATTATGGGAGAGTATGAAAACATGATACAAGTAATTGGACAATTTGGTTGCGTCTATTGCGAATTGCTTTGCAATGACCTTGACCTGTATGCTATACCTTACAAGTACCGTGAACTTAATCCACGGCTGAAGCGTTGGTTTCGTAGGCGTGGGTACACAACAGTGCCACAGGTATGGTTAGACGGTGTACACATAGGTGGACACAAAGAGTTTCAACACTGGCTAAAGGAGAGAGAAAATGCAGAAAAATAAAATCAAGATTGAATTGGAAGGATACGAGATTGAACGTATTCGTAGCATCATCAATGCTATCAAGGATTTTAACACATCCACACAAGATAAGGCACCCATTGATTATGATATTATTCGTGAGTTAGATGGTGCTGATAATTTTTTTGCTAGTCGTTTAGGTTTGTATCAGCAAGATTGTTATGCTGATTATCAGTGGGATAAAGGAGATGAAGACTGATGTTTGTTGAAGCACTTGTATGCCTAGCACTCAATGTGTATCACGAGGCACGTGACCAGCCCTTCATTGGGCAGGTTGCGGTAGCCCAAGTGGTAATGAACAGGGTCAAAGACAATAGATACCCTGACAATGTGTGTGATGTAGTTACACAAGGCCCGACATACGCATGGAAGCCTGACTTCCCTGTGCGCCATCGTTGCCAGTTTAGTTGGTACTGTGACGGCAAATCAGATGAGGTAAAAAATGAGAAGGCTTGGCAGACAGCAATGCGTATTGCACATGGTGTGTACTACGGCAACCTAGATGACTTTGTTGAAGGTGCCACGCATTATCATGCAACCTACGTCCTGCCTGAATGGGCAGAAACCAAGACACCTATTGTACAAATAGGACAACATATGTTTTACAGATGGGATTAGATAGGAGAACTATATGGACATTATTATTGGACTAGTAATATTTTTTATCCTAGCGGTCTTTACTTTATGATCTACTAGTGATATAACACAGTAACAGTTAACGAACATGAAAGGAGAATTATCATGCCACTAGATTTTACACCACAAGAGATTGTACCTGAGAACCTGAACTTCCCTGTGGTCTTTGAGCAGACCAAGTTTGACAAATCAAAGTACGTCATCAACGGCAACACAGGTGAGTACCTTGGTATCGTTGGACACAAGTTTAACTGCGCCAGCCACGGTGACTTCTTCACTAAAGCACACAACGCAGTGTCTAAAACTCTTGGCGAAGAGTACTGTGATAACATGAACATCAACTATAAGACCGCTCGTAACAATGCGTGGGCCATGATGGACATGGTTATGCCAAATGTTCTTCGTAAGATTGTCACAGACAAGCATAGCACTACCATTGCACCACGCCTGATTGCCCTGCATGGCATTGATGGTTCATGTAGCAACATGGTCTTTTTCGGTGCTATCGACTTCTTTTGTACCAACGGCATGGTCACAGGCGACTACGACAAGATCAAGAAAAAGAATACAGCAAACTTTTCACTTGACTTGTTTATCAAGGAACTTGAGACATCAGTAAATGACTTCTATGCGACAGCAGACAAGTTTCAAGCATGGGCTGAGACAAGCCTGATGACTGTTGACGTTAAGGCATTGCTTGAGAGCATCATTAAGTCTGACCGCAAGTCAGAGAAAATGTACGGCTTGTATAATCAAGAGGTCAGTGTTCGTGGTCGTAATGTGTGGGCATTGTATTCTGCCTTCACTAACTATGCCACATATGCTGATGAGCGTAATGGGTTCAACCTTCGTAACACTGGCAATGACACACAGGCTGAATCTATGTGGGCCAGAGAGCATGAGGTTGCTAAGTGGATTGACTCACCGCAGTTTCGGAGTATTGCTGCATGAAGGTACTCAAGTTAGTAAATGATTACTACAAATCGTATGATTTCAGGAACATACGAGATGAAACTAAGAAACAGTATGAATATTTCATAAATGTTATGCTTAACACTGAGGTGGACGGACAGGCTCTGTCCACTCTCAACATCAATGATCTAACCACTCGCATGGCTAAAGTTGCTTACGATGGCTGGTGTGAAAAGGGCATTCATATGGCAAATCATATCATGTCTGCATCCAGTATTGTATTCAATCACGGTCTGAGAATGGAACTATGTACAATAAACCCCTTTTCAAACGTGCGTAGGAGAGCCGCTGAGAGGCGTAAGACAGTTTGGAGTAGGGAGGATGTCAGAAAGTTCTTAGACACCGCCTACGGCGATTTTAGCACTCGTAACATCGGTCTTATTGCACACATGGCATACGAATGGTGTCAGCGGCTTGGTGATATGCGCCTTTTGACTTGGGATAACATCGACTTTGACACAAAGACTATGCGTCTTGAACAATCAAAGCGTAAAGCGGATGTTCATTTGCCTATTTCAGATGACTTGTGCGATATGTTGTCGCAACAGAAAGAGGATTTTGGGTTTCAGAAGTACATAGCACCAAGACCTAATCCAATTAACGGTGAATACAGACCCTATTCACTGCAAAAGTTGCCTCTATTTGCCAGAAGGATCATGGATGATGCAGGTCTACCTAAAGAACTACGTTTGGCTGACCTTCGGCGTACAGGTACCACAGAAATGGTTGAGGCAGGTGTTGGTATGGCACAAATCATGTCGGTTACTGGACACTCTAATCCAGCGTCAGTAAAACCTTACATGAAAAATACTTTAAAAAGTGCAAATTTTGCATTGACTGAGCGAAAAATACATGGTAAAAGCATACCAAGTGCCGCAAAGGAAGGTGTATAATATGTATAACTATAATAACACTTATGTGTATAAATACATAAATGAATTAAACATACCTAATGGAACTACAAAAAGAATGGTATGTCCTAACTGTGGAGAGAGGACATTTTCTGTGACCAATAACATGGGTTCTCTTTTGTGGAATTGTTTTCGTGCTAGTTGCGGCATCAAAGGTGGTGACAGAGTTCATCTATCTGTAGATGACATCCGTAAAGGTTTTACTGGAGTAAAAGAATTTGCTGAAGATACATTTGAGTTACCAACCTATGTAGTTTCTAACAGATACCCTAGACACTTGGTTAAGTGGTGTGCTGAGTGGGGCATTGATGAAACAGAGTTAGGGCTTCTGTATGATGTAAAGGAAGATCGTGTTGTGTTTCCTGTGTATCATAATGGAAAGATTGTTGATGCCACTGGTCGTGCATTAACAAAAAGATTACCTAAATGGAAAAGGTATGGAAAAAGTGGCTTGCCATACTCGTATGGTTGTGGTAAAGTCGCAGTTGTTGTTGAGGACTGTGTAAGTGCAGCCGTTGTTGGTTACGGTTCCTTTGTTGGGGTTGCGCTTCTTGGTACTTCTTTACAGGAATCGCATAAAGGATTTCTTACGCAGTTCTCAACAGCCGTAATAGCATTAGACCCCGATGCACTGAAGAAAAGTTTTATAATGGCTAAAGAATTAAGAGGCTATGTAGACAACGTAAAGATACTAAAACTGAAAGATGATTTGAAGTATCGTAACCCCGAAGATATGGAGAAATTAAATGGAATTATCACTGATTAGAAGTCTTATGGACAGATCGTTTTACGAAGACCATCGTGGTGCTAAATGCCCAAACAGGTTATTCAGCAAAGATGTTCGGCGTATCAAAGAAACTATTGACAATGCTATGGATCGTTACGAGCGTACTGTAACACCAGATGAAGTTGAGGCATTGTTTATGTCAAGTAATCCAACTATGACTACGGCACAGAAAGAGGCGTTCTCTTCTTTGTTCAACAAGATCAAGAAGGAACAGCCAATGGGTAGTGACGTTGCACAGGAGGTTTTATCTAAACTGTTTCAACAGGTGATTGGCGAGGACATTGCTAATCTTGGTGTTGACTATGTTACAGGTGACAAGTCTAGCCTAGAGCCTCTGCGTATGTTGCTTGAACAGTATGGTGACGACTTTACACCAAACCTAAATGTAGAATGGGATGACATCGACATTGAGACACTGCTACAGCGCAATGATCTTGAGGCACGTTGGACATTCAATATCCCTAGTCTAACCAGAAAGGTTGAGGGTGTTAACGCTGGTCACTTGATTGAGATTGGTGCTAGACCAAATACAGGTAAGACATCCTTTCATGCCAGCCTGATTGCCAGCCCCGGTGGTTTTGCACATCAGGGTGCTAACTGCATCATCCTGTGTAACGAGGAAGGGTATCACCGTGTGGGTGCCAGATACCTTACAGCCGCAACTGGCATGACGATGCGTGAGATTAAGGCTAATCCATCTAAGGCACGAGACTTGTACGCACCTGTGAAGGAACGCATCAAGATCAAGGACGCCACAGGTCGTGATATGTCTTGGGTGGAGAGCATCTGTAAATCCTACAGACCTGACATCGTTTTGCTAGACATGGGTGATAAGTTTGCCAAGACAGGTGGCTTTGCTCGTACAGATGAAGCACTGAAGGCAAATGCAGTACACGCTCGTCAAATTGCTAAAGCATATGATTGCGCCGTATTTTATATGTCTCAGTTGAGTGCTGACGCAGAGGGTAAGGTTCTACTTAATCAGAGCATGATGGAGGGATCACGCACAGGTAAAGCGGCAGAGGCAGACCTTATGGTCCTGATTGCTAAGAACCCTGTTGTGGATGGTCAGGATGAAGAAGATACGCAGCGTCACTTGAATGTTGTAAAGAATAAGTTGACAGGGTGGCATGGTGTGGTACATTGTGAACTTGAATATCAGACAGCAAGGTATACAGTGTAATGCAACAGGAACTGTTTGGCGATACGCCATTCTTCGACACTAAGTCTGAAACGAAAAAGTGCAGTAAGTGCAAGAATGAATTACCACTAAATGCTTTTTCCGACTGTCATGGTGGAACGTACAAACGTCCTGAATGCAAAAAGTGTATGCGGGATATGGCAAAATCGAGAGAGGCTATACGAAAGCAGTACGGTATGCCAGATGAGGATACATATAAATGCCCAATCTGTTTGGGAAGTTCTGAGGAAGTAGGAGATTTACAGAACCGTACAGCTTGGGTATTGGATCACTGTCATAAAACTAATACCTTTAGAGGGTGGTTATGTCATAAATGTAATAGGGCATTAGGAAATTTTAATGACGATATAGGTATATTACAAAGAGCGATAAAATATTTGAAAGGAACCAACAATGAAACTAACACTTGATATAGAAAACACAGTCACTAATCGTGACGGTAAAATGCACCTTGATCCATTTGAGCCAGAGAACTCACTGACTATGGTTGGTATGCTCAATGACCAAGGCGTTGAGCGTATAGTCACATTCGATCACAGTGAGGTAGAGGCAGATGATAATGGACACGTATTGGTACAGGAGTGGCTGGACGCAACTACTATCCTGATCTGCCACAACGCCGCATATGATTTACTTTGGCTATGGGAATCTGGCTTTAAATACGATGGCCCTGTCTTTGACACTATGCTGGCAGAGTATGTACTGCAGCGTGGACAGAAAGAACCATTGTCACTTGAGGCTTGCGCTGAACGATATGAACTGGCTACACAAAAGCAGGATACACTGAAGGAATACTTCAAAAAGGGATACAGCACTCGTGATATTCCTCATAATGAGTTATCTAAGTATCTCTCTGCTGACCTTCATGCTACTCAGCAATTATCTGACAAACTGTATTATCGTCTTAATACAGAAGAGGACAGCACTTTGATGAACACTGTTCTATTAACAAACGAAGTGGCTGTCCGTCTTGCACGTATTTATCAGAGAGGCTTTGCAGTTAACATGGATGTTCTTGATAGTGTGCGTATTGAATTTGAGGAAGAGAAAAAGCAGTTGACTGAAGACTTGCAGTCTTACGTGCGTAAGGTAATGGGTGACACACCTATCAACCTCAACAGCCCTGAACAATTGTCTTGGGTTATTTACGGACGCAAGGTTATTGACAAGCAGGATTGGGCATCCAAGATTGACCCATACATGGATGACTCTGAGTTCCGTAGCATGGTTTCATCTGGCACAGAGAAGATGTATAAAACAAATGCAGTGCAGTGTCGCAGTTGCAATGGAACTGGATACATTCGCAAGATAAAGAAGAATGGTCAGCCTTTTGCAAAACCTAGTCGTTGTCCAGATTGTAATACGGCAGGTTTCTTATTTGTACCAACAGATATAGCGGCTGGCTTTAAGTTCAAACCACCTTCACCTAAATGGGCTAGTGCCAATGGGTTCACTACTAGTAAGATTAACCTTGAGATACTAGAGGGTGCAGCAAGGACTAAGGGCATGGAAGATGCCACAGACTTCTTGAGCAAGGTTCGTAGGCTTAGTGCAGTGGATACGTACCTTTCATCTTTCGTTGATGGCATTAAAGCATATGTTAAGCCTGATGGAAAACTTCATGTGCGATTACTGCAACATCGAACTTCCACTGGAAGGTTCAGTGGTGCTGATCCGAATATGCAGAATATGCCACGTGGTCAGACATTCCCTGTAAAAAAAGTGTTTGTATCTCGCTGGGAAAATGGTAAGATACTGGAGGCTGACTTTGCTCAACTAGAGTTTCGTGCAGCCGCATATTTATCACAAGATGGAGTTGCAATTGAGGAAGTTTCTACTGGATTTGATGTACACAGTTACACCGCTAAAGTTATTACCGATGCTGGTCAGCCTACGGATCGCCAGACTGCAAAAGCGCACACGTTTGCTCCGCTCTATGGCGCAACAGGCTTTGGAAGAACAAGAGCAGAGGCGGCGTACTACGAACACTTCAACGAGAAGTACAAGGGGGTCGCAGCTTGGCATTCCAGACTGGCTAAAGAGGCTTTAGAAACACAGAAGATACGAACACCTAGTGGTCGTGAGTTTGTATTTCCTGATGTAGTCCGTAAATCAAGTGGTCGTGTGTCACACTTCACACAGATAAAGAACTACCCTGTGCAGAGTTTTGCTACAGCAGATATAGTTCCTCTTGTGTTAATACACATTGATGACTTGCTTAAAGATATGCAATCGTGTATAGTGAATACAGTTCACGACAGTATTGTTATTGACGTTCATCCAGACGAAGAAGAGAGGGTTATCAATGTAATAAATGAAACTAACAGAGTATTAAAAGATTTGATTACACTTAGATGGGGTATTGACTTTAATGTGCCTCTTCTATTAGAATCAAAAATAGGTCCAAATTGGCTTGACACTAAAGACGTAGCGTGATATAACTATGTCTCTTAACCCAAAAGAAAGGAGTAGAAATATATGACTCAACTTACAACAATAGATACTAATAATTACGCAGCTATGGCAAAGGCTATGGGTATTGCTAACGAAGGCAGTACATCTTCAAAGTCTAGTTCGTTGGCTCGTATGCGTATCCATCATTCACCAATTATGGGTACAACAGAAATGAATGGCAAGAAGGTAAACGTAGAAGTAGTAGAGGGTGGTACATATAAACTGGAGATTCCAGATGGCCCAACTTACTACGCATCTAGTGTTAAAATTCGTCCATTCTTACAACGCTTCATGTACAAGCGTTACGTTCAAGGTGCAGGTACTACCCCTAATCGCTTTGTAAAAAGCATTATGGCTGATACCTTGAACATTGACTTGAAGGACAATGATGGTGGCTTTAACTGCGGTAAACCTGCTGGCTACATCAAGGACTTCAAGGCACTACCAGAGAAGACACAAAAGCTAATCAAAGAAATTAAGCGTGTTCGTGTCGTACTTGGTACTGTTGAGATGGTCAATCCTACAGATGAAAAGGGTCAGGCTGTAGAACTTGAGCCTACCCCATTTATATGGGAGATTGACAATCGTGATGCATTTAAAGAGATTGGTGGTAGCTTTGAAACGCTGGCTAAGATGCAACGTCTTCCTATTCAGCATATCATTACTGCCAATACGCAAGAACGTAAAATTCCAACTGGAGCATCCTTTTATGTTCCTATTGCGTCTTTGGATGTAACAAAAACAATTGAGTTGACTGATGAAGATCAGGTGCTTTTCTCTGACTTTATGGCTTGGGTAGACAATTACAATAACTACATTGTCAATGCTTGGGCTGAGAAAGCAAACTCACGCATGGAGGATGGTGATGCCGAAGTCCTTGATGATCTCATTGATATTGAGATTGATGATGAGGATGCAGCATAATGCACCATCCTGCTGAACTAGCGTTGCATCAGTACATGGAAGATGCAACAAAGGGCAAGACAACTATGTCAGAGGCTACCATTAAACAGGTAGCTTCTGATGTTGCTGACGCTCTTTCTCGCCAGTTCGGTAGTGGTAAAAGTAGAGGCGACTTCACATTGCGTATGTCAAATGTGGGTCGTCCTACTTGCCAGCTTTGGTATGAAAAGAATAAGCCAGAGAAGGCATTGCCATTGCCAACTACATTCGTAATGAACATGATGTTTGGAGATATTGTGGAAGCAGTATTTAAGGGCATTATGAAAGAAGCGGGGGTAAAATATGAAGACACTGATAAAGTTACACTGGAAGTCGGGGGCCATAATATTAATGGGTCTTATGATATTGTTGTGGATGACGCCGTAGATGACATTAAATCTGCATCTGATTGGTCGTACAAACACAAGTTTGAATCCTATGACAGCCTAGCTGAAAAGGATGGGTTTGGTTACATTGGTCAACTTGCTGGTTACGCAAAGGCATCGGGCAAACGTGCTGGTGGTTGGTGGGTAGTCAACAAAGCCAATGGACAATTCAAATATATTCCAGCTACTGGTATTGACATTGATTCAGAGATTGCTAAAATAGAAAGCACTGTTAAAACTGTAGAGGAGAATAAATTTGAAAGATGTTTTGAACCAGTTCCTGAGAAATTCAGAAGTAAGCCTACAGGGAATATGGTACTTAATGATGGATGTAAGTTTTGCCCATATCGTTTCGATTGTTGGGATAACATTACTGAGCGTCCTTCTGTAATGTCAAAGGCTCAAAATCCACCTATGGTATGCTACATTGGAGATGTCGTTGCACCACAAGCAGTTTAGAGCAGCTAGAAAATACGGCTACCGTAGTGGGCTTGAGTTAAAAGTAGCACAAGACTTAGACGAACAGGGTGTACAGTATCTGTATGAGAAGGTAAAGATTGAATGGGAAGACCTTGCATACAGAACTTACACACCTGACTTCGTACTAAACAACGGAATAATTATTGAAACAAAGGGAATGTTTACAGCAGCAGATAGACGTAAGCATCTCGCAATTAAGAAGCAGCATCCAAAACTAGATATTAGATTTGTGTTTGAAAGCAGTAAAAGAAAGTTGCGAAAGGGTGCAAAGTCTACCTACGCTGAATGGTGTGTTAAGTATAATTTTTTATATTATGATCGTATCATTCCAGAGGACTGGCTAAAAGAAAAGGGTAAAAATAAACACCCAAAGTTTATTAAGTTTAATGGCACTAAAGTAAAAAGGAGATAGCAATGAACAAAAATGAAGTAGTAGAACAATTATCTGAAGAGGATTTCCTTATTAGAGTTAGGCCATATACAGATGAAGATGGCGAATGGGCAGGTGAGATAGACTTATCTGTAATAGCCCTACCAAACAATCCGCTGAATGATGAGGGGTATTTTCAAGTAATGCATTTCTGCAAGATGATGTGTGCCACGATTCCTATTATGGAACAGTCAGAAGAAATTCGTAATATTGTCCACGAATATGTGTTAAATGTCATTGACAATGAAATGGAAGTTGATGTAAAACTTGAGGAAGAGATGGGCGTTGAAAAGACATATGACGGCAATGTGGTTCATCTTAGCTTTAATACCAAGACAGGAGGCAATGCATGACAGACTACAACAAGATTATGAAAGATATTGAAATGAAGCAGCAATGGAAAGATGTTGATTGGGAGGCAGATTATTCTTTTGCAGACAATGTAAGACCTGATATGGTAAACAATCCACCACATTATAATGCTAGTGGTATTGAGTGCATTCAGGCAATTGCTGCTGCCACTGATGATGGCTTTCAATACTACTTACAAGGTAACATACTGAAATATCTTTGGCGTTATCGCTACAAAGACAAACCACTTGAAGACCTAGAAAAAGCCAAGTGGTACTTGGATAAGTTAATTGAGGAAACTATGGCAAATGATAAGAGTTAAAGTATTTATTACACTTGACATTGATGAGGATGAATATCCAATACCTGCCGATGGACAAGTCGGGGAGGAAATTGAGGACGGAATACATGAGTATTTCTATGATGTAGAAGGTGCTGATATACGCACTATAAAAACAATAACGGAGTGACACTATGAATAATTATTTACCTACAGACTACCAAACATTTATTGCTACCTCACGGTATGCACGTTGGATTGAAGATGAACAGAGGCGTGAGACATGGGCTGAGACAGTTCAGAGATATTTTGACTATATGGAAAAGCATCTGGCTGATAAGCACAACTATGCCTTGTCTGACCAATTACGTGCTGAACTTGAAGAGGCAGTGCTTAATCAAGATATCATGCCAAGCATGAGGGCATTGATGACTGCTGGCCCTGCACTTGATAGGTGTCATGTTGGTGGTTATAATTGTTCTTATGTTCCTGTGGATAGCCCTCGTGCATTTGACGAGACTATGTATATTCTTATGTGTGGCACTGGTGTTGGCTTCTCTGTGGAACGTAGTTGTGTTGAGAAACTGCCTATTGTAAATGAACATTTTGAAGAAAGCGACACAGTAATCAAGGTTGGAGATAGTCGTCCGGGCTGGGCCAAGTCTCTGCGTGAACTAATCTCCCTACTATACGCAGGGCAGATTCCCAAATGGGATACCAGCGAAGTTCGTCCTGCTGGCGCAAGGTTGAAAACATTTGGTGGTCGTGCGAGTGGCCCAGCCCCACTGGAAGAACTGTTTGAGTTTGTCATTCAAAAATTCAAGGGTGCTGCTGGTCGCAGACTCTATCCCATCGAATGTCATGACATCATGTGTAAGATTGGTGAGGTTGTAGTTGTAGGTGGTGTACGCCGTAGCGCACTTATCAGCCTGTCTAACCTAAATGATGACCAGATGGCACACGCTAAGTCAGGTGACTGGTGGAAGTATGAAGGACAACGTACTCTTGCAAACAACAGCGTTGCCTACAAAGAAAAGCCACAGATGGGTACGTTCATGCGTGAGTGGCTGTCACTGTATGAATCAAAGTCAGGTGAGCGTGGTATCTTCAATCGCCAGTCTGCCAAGAAACAGGCAGCTAAGAATGGACGCCGTGATGCTGACCATGACTTTGGATGTAATCCTTGTTCAGAGATTATCCTACGTCCATATCAGTTCTGTAATCTGTCAGAGGTAGTAGCACGTGCATCAGATACTCAGCAGTCATTATCTGATAAGGTTCGCCTTGCCACTATCTTGGGTACATTCCAAGCAACACTAACTAACTTCAAGTATCTTCGGAACATCTGGAAGAAGAACACAGAAGAAGAGCGTTTGCTTGGTGTATCCCTGACAGGCATTATGGACAATCAATTGCTGTCAGGTAAATCGGCACATTTGGGTATTAATATCGGTCAGACACTTGAGCGTCTACGTGACGTTGCTGTAGAAACTAATGCAGCAATGGCTGAACAGCTTGGTATTCCACAGTCAACAGCCATTACTTGTGTTAAACCTAGTGGTACAGTATCGCAGCTTGTAGACAGTGCCAGTGGCATTCATGCACGACACAACCCATACTACATTCGTACTGTTCGTGGTGACAACAAAGACCCACTGACACAGTTCATGATTGCACAGGGTGTTCCTAATGAGCCTGATGCGTATGGAAAGCATGAAAGCACTACAGTGTTTAGCTTCCCTATGAAATCACCTGAAGGGGCAGTAACACGTACAGACATGACAGCTATTGAACAGCTTGAGTTGTGGCTTATGTACCAGCGTTATTGGTGTGAGCATAAACCAAGTGTTACCATTACTGTAAAAGAACACGAGTGGTTTGAGGTAGGCTCTTGGGTGTACAAAAACTTTGATGAGGTATCTGGTATTAGCTTCTTGCCACATGATGACCACGTATATAAGCAAGCCCCATACCAAGACTGTACAGTTGAAGAGTATGGTGCTATGCTAAAGCAAATGCCTAAGTCAATTGACTGGTCAAAGTTACAAGAGTTTGAGAAGGAAGACACCACATCAGGTGGACGTGAGTTGGCTTGTACCGCTGGCGTATGTGAAGTAGTAGATTTGGACGCAGCGTAAGAAAGGAGTTGACAATGGTAGGAAAGATTGTTATAGAAGAACTAATAGAACACGAAGACGGTTCTGCTACTGTAACATTTGAGTGTGATGAAGATGCAAGACAAGCACTGATTAGTGAAGGCATATTGTCACTACTCACAAAGGCAGTAGATGAGCATAATAAAGATTACAATTGGAAGAAAGGAAGGTTTGAAAATGA
>Ga0255768_10000720_pt1 | contig 34154 bp, 39 predicted proteins | sample 071ome_33_FD_179983 | JGI IMG/M metagenome (GOLD analysis project Ga0255768, IMG submission 179983) | Coastal salt marsh microbial communities from the Groves Creek Marsh, Skidaway Island, Georgia - 071412AT metaG (version 2) | ecosystem: Environmental > Aquatic > Marine > Intertidal zone >...
CTTTCGATGAGTTCGCGTAACGTAATCGCTCTGTCACGCACATCACCTTTCCTACCAAGCCGAATCTCCAAGGCTTCGGACAAGTTAGTGAGGTAGCGCTTTAAGGTAGGCGACGCATCTGCTGGCGGCTTGGGGATGCCAGGGATTTGAGTCGGGTATGGAGTCCGCTGATTGCGTCGACCATCAGTCATGCTGACTTAATCTCGTCCATGGTTTGGGACAGACAAATCTCTCTGACGGGTTGAGTAGACTGAACCTCGACTTCCCATTGTCTTGCCACTACTGCTGGAAGACGCATGATTGGTTCGCGCAGTTGCGCTAATGACCCGCTAGGCGTGTTTAAGTGCTGCTGGTATACAGACAGGTTTGAGGCATACGACAAGTGATAGTCTGCAATAAGCGTGTCATCAGCCCACACCTTGATCTGCAGTACATCAGTAAAATCAGTATTAGTAGGCAGCGGATACGAGTCGGCATAAACACCAACCCAAGCCATGCTGACAGGCTGTGGCACTACGTATTTCTTCGACTTCCACTGCGACTTGTTTACGTCGGTAGTCGACCCGCGGTACTCGCGGACACGCTTGTTAGCAGTGCTGTTTGCTGCGTCTAAGATATACAGCTTGCCGCTTTGTAAATCAGACCAGCCTGCATACACCGTGTATTCAGTCGTCAACGTCGAGATCGCAGCCTCATCAGCCCGAGGGTCATATACCCAGCCCTTGTGGTCAGACCCATCCTCGTAAAACGCTACATAAGTGCCTTCGTACAAAAACGCCTTGATGGTGGATGGTTTAAAGTCCGCGTTCCATTGCTCTGGCGAAATTAGACCTTTGGTGACTACGCGTCCTTCTGTACCCGAAACAGCGCACAGGCCATCTGGCCCGGCGTACAAAATGTACTCACCCATATCGACTACGGAGTTACGATTAACACAGGCTTGTGCGAGGTCAATCTGCAGCGCAGACATGGCACTTGGATCCACGCCTGTTACAAAGTATGGCTTGCCATTAGTTAAGCAAACGACTCCGTTTGCAGTGGTGCCGATTGCAACAATGTCTTCTTCTAGCGTAATTCGGTACGAAATAGGCCAAGCGTGCGGCAAGTAGGGCTCACTCAAACAAAGGCGCTTACCTGTAAAACCCGCAAACACTCCGTTTGCTATCGGCGTTAGTCCTTTGAGCGGACCGTCTGGGTATAAAGAAGTGTTGTCATCAGGTGGCCCGATCCATGTAGAAGAAGGAAGTACTTCACCAAGTGTCGCAGCGGCAGCACTGTCCGTAGTGGACGTTGTTGCGTAAGGGACCTCTTTTACAAACTGAAAAGTAGTGTTTGTAGAGCCCGTGTTAGACCGATAAAGACGTTTCTTGGAAAAATTTATTGCGCTACTGGCACCACCATATGAAGGAATACTAATAGTCGCTGTTTGGGTAGACGGCGTGAACTCAGTGGTAGTCGAGGGCGTGCTGGGTGGCCCTTCCTCGCCATAAGCAGTGACAAACGTGTACACGTATGACACATCATCGGGCGTGACAGTGTCATCAGCGTCACCTGTTTTTGTGACAGACGGGGTTGAGTCAGGGGCAGGAACGCCCAACCGATAGGCTACAGCAGGAAACGGTTGGCTTCCGCTACCTTCTATCGCGGTCTGCACACTCATCTTAGGGTACGACTCACCTGTCCAATACAAGCGCTCGTAGGTATCCCCAGGAATCGGCCCTTCCACTACGTTTACATTTGACGAATTAAAGCCAAGCCAGCGATTAGTAACGCTGTTTTCGTAGTAATAAAACGACTGGACTAAAGATCCAGACGAAGTGAAGGTGTGATCAACAGATCCCTCTTGCTGTATTGGCACAAGGGAGCCCGATTCAAAGTCTATGTTTTTAGCAATCTGACCGAACTGCTCAGCTAAAAGATTTGGCGCTACTCCCGGCGCGATGCCGCTAAAACGATCCCTTTTGAAGTATGCCATTTCATTTACCTAGTCAATAAAGTAAAGATCACGCCTGCCATGCCGCTTATCAAAGTAATGCCCAGCAAAAACATGTTTTTGTTCATGCCTGCTAGCTGAGCATCAATCCTGTCTAAACGGTTAAAGATCGTTTTAGATCGTTCTTCGCACATTGCTTCATGCGTCATGATCCGGTTGATCGCCTCCCAGTACTTCTGGTCTTCCATTACCTTTGACCCTTTCCACAATCGCTTGGGCAAAGTTGTTGGCAGCAGTTTCCTGAATAATCGCTTTCTTGCGGTATTCCTGAAATTGCTGCTGAGCTACTAAATGTAGCTCAATCAACCCTTTTACCTCGTCAGATAGATCCGACAATTTATAGTCTTCACCGTCGATAGAAATACTGTCCTGGCTCATAGTAACCTCCTGTATTAGTTACGCTAATTCTACCGCATAGCAAAAGAGCACGCTATTACGGGGTAGCACTTTCTTCAGCAGCAGGCTCTTCAGCAGGCTCCTCAACTGGCTCCTCAACTGGCTCCTCAACTGGCTCCTCTGCCGGTGCTTCTGGTTGCATAGAGGCTTGATGCGCCTCATAAGCCGCAATGACTTCCGGCGTATGCACAGCCGCGCAGACTGCCTGCACCTCTGCATCTTCGCCTGAGTAATCGTCCCCTGGTTGTACTACGTGACGATGAAACGAGCGATTTAGCTCTACGTCATCACGATATATAACCGTAGCGGTACGCACTTGCACAGCGCGAAACTCGCCTACGATCTCGATTTTATCTACTACTTGCGCTTCAGTTAATGCCATTTTACTTCTCCCTTAGTCCGGCCTCAGAATCCACTGAGGCTAATTAAGATTTTTTCACGCTCATGCTGACATGTAGGAAAATGCCAGCTCAAAAGCGACTTGTGTGGTTGATGCGCTCGCAAAATTACTGCGAACGCCCGCATTATTTAAAACATACCAGCTTGTTGTATTCGCAATGATTGTGGGAAAGTGGCGATCATTTGTCCCGTTATAAAAAGCACCTACGCCGTTGCCAGCCCATGTGCCGCCTGATTCAGATGTAAAAGGCAATCCGGCCAAAGTGTGAGCATTGCCTCCACTAGTCCATGTCCCTGTTACATAACAACGGCAATGCACGGCCCGACCGACTTTAACGTAGGTAGCTGTTCTGGTTACGTAGGTTATTCCTGTAGCGCCGCCAACTATAGAAGGCGTCCAAGTCCCTTCCTCATAATCGTCTAGCGCATTGGCTTGGGCTGTGTCGCCGTTGAAGGTAATGCCTCCTGATGACAGGATACGCATACGTTCTGTGTTGTTGGTGCCAAACAGTATTGCCTCGTTAGCTTGGTTCCAATGATGAACACGCCCCGAGTTAGTCGTTTCTATGTAAAAATCACCTGACCCAGAAGTGTCAAGCACAAGAAACGATCCGTTAGAGCCTCCGTGTACACGCAGTATTCTTCTGCCCGAGGCTGAAAACCAACCATTATCGGTGCCAATCAAAACGTTACCGGAGCTATTTATGCGTAGTTGCTCGGCGCTATTAGTAGTGAATCTCATTTCATCACTGCCAGTAGTGCCTATAACAACTGTGTTGCTATTACTTTCTAAGGCTAGGCTTGCCTGCGAGCCATTTGTGGCGCTTGTTGAGATCATGTGGCGTACATGATTAGAGCCAGTAACGGATAGCACCTCTGCCGTATTGTCGTTGTTGGTTGAGCCAGAGCCGATTAGCGTAGTATGTCCGGCGCTGTTCATCACAAAACGCTGAGTAGCGTCGACTCTCATTTGAATCTGCGAGCCAGAGCCGGTGTTAGCTTCATCTGCGGCTAGGACGAGGTTATCGTAGCCGTCCATTCCGATATAGTTGTTCTGTGCGTTGACAGAGTCGCCATCGAAACGGATACGCGCACTGCCAGAAATACCAAAGATGTGTAGTCTCTCAGAAGGCGCATTAGTGCCTAGACCCATCAGGCCGGTTTCTGTAACTCGTATAAGCTCAGTGCCGCCAGATAGGGTCGAGCGATCTTTAGCAATTACAAACGCCTCGCCCGTATTCGTGTTGTCGCTATCAATGTTTATAAAAAGAGAAGCAGGCGCGTTGATTTGTCCGTTGTGAGTACCGTTGTCGTCTAACTCAAGCAAGCCATTGTAAGCAACAAGCGAGTCGCCCTGCACTGCTCCGCTTACACTGATGCCCGTAGAATCTACAGTGAGCTTTGTCCCGCTCGCATTATCGTCAATACCCGTAGAGCTAAAGCCAGTCAGCGGATATGAAAGATCAGCCTCGACAATCGTATCGTCGGGAATCGCTAGGCTGTTGAGCTTTGTAATTGCCATTTAGGTTTCCTTTGCTCTAATTCGTCATATAGGTGCCGGACACCATAAAATTGCCAGAGCTTTGTATTCTGCTATGAGTCGTAATTTCAGAGTCTATGGAGCCATCTGTGGCGTCAGCAAAATTGAAGGTCATGTCCGTTGAGCTATCCTCTGACCTAAACTCCTGCTGATAAACCGTAATATTTTGCCAAGGGCTATTAGAGTAATGAATCCCAGCGCCTCCCCTGTATGACCCTCCGTTAATGATTGTGAAGGGCAAGCCGCGCAGATACATTCTGCCGCTAGACGATGTGAAGTTATTTTGGTTCCACGTCAGGAACCCAGTAAACGTGACCAGCCTGCCAACTTTCGTATAAGCAAAAGTTTGGTTTGTGTAATTCAAGCCGCCACTATCGCCGCCAGAAAATCCTAGATAGGCAGTAAATGTACCTTCCTCGTAATCGTCTAAATAATTAGCCGCCGCAGTACCGCCGAGGTACGCACCGCCTGAGAGGTAGAGGTCTTTGAAGCGACTTGCGGAACGACCTAAGTTTATTGTCGCATCAACACTATTTTGCGCAGAGGTATTATATGGTCGTATCTCATTGTTTGCATCGCTAAAGAATAAACCTGTATCTCCTGTCCCTACATAAATATCACCATCAACAGTACCAATACTCCCCACAGTGGTGCCGTCTTTGCGGAATTGTGCAATGTCACCATCAGAGGTCTTTCGATTTACTAGAAGCCCCGCTCCTGCTTCTCGACTAGCAATAATTAAGTTGCCTGACCTAAAAGCAATCCCAGTTTCTCCAGCCGATAATTCAGCCGAAGTAAGGTTATTCGTAGTCCCAACCAGCAAGTTGCCGTCACTAGTTATGCGCGCTCGCTCCGCTCTACTTCCGCTATCGCGGCTTACAAATACAAAATCAGAGGCGGTGTTGCCTGAATTTTGAACCGCGCCAATACCAAACTCGCCGTTAGATTCTGTAGTAAATGCCAATGATGCGTAATTAAGTGCGCCGCTAGTCGTGTTTGTAATTAAAGCTGTCGGCTCAGTGCTAACAAATCCTATTGGCGTGTAATCTGTATCGCTGTCTTTTTTTACATGAAGCCTTGTGTAGGGATTTGTGTTGCCCACGCCCAAATTCCCTGACGCATCTAGCCTCATGCGCTCTAAGGCACCGACTGTAAAGTTTATGTGAGCGTCATCGTGGGTATCGTTGTTCGCAATACCAAACTGCCCATTCTTTCTTTTGAAAATATCAGCAGATGTGGTGCTAGAGCTTCCGACTTGTTGCGTAATAAAGCGAGTAATCGCAAAGTCAGTTGCGGTAGAGCCAGTGTTATAAATATCAAAGTACCGGCCACCTGTTACTGCGGCTGTTCCAATTTGAACGTCTCCAGCACTGCTGATTCGCATACTTTCTGCATTGTTTGCACCCAGCATCAAAAAATTGCCAGTGTTTGCAATTAAGCCCATATAGGTGCTTTCTGCCAATAAATAACCTTGTAGCGAGTCAGAAATATCAAAGTCTATTCGTGCTACGCCACCAGAATTTATATTTAGGTTTGTTTGGCCTGAGTATGCTGTGGGATTGGTAGTGCCGACTCCTAAATTACCTGACGCATCAATCGTGATCGCAGTAGAGGTAGCGTTGTCGTCAATACCAGTAGAAGCAAAGTTGCTAATCGTCCCGCCGTGTACATAGTCGCCGCTGATCTGATCGTTAGTAAACGTCAGAGTCTTGCCGGATAAGTCCAGGCTCGCTTTAAGCTGTGCGTTGCCTACCGTCCCGTCTGATGGTGTGCCAATGTCTACCGCGTCACCAATCACCAAGATGTAATCAATTACATCGCTGGCGGTCAGCGCGGAAGCAAAGACAATGTGCGATCCAGACACGGTGTAGGCTGTCTCGGGAGCCTGAGTAACACCGTTAAGTGAGACAATCAGGTTTCGGGCAGACTCAGGAAAGTAATGGTCGCCCAGAACCGTGAGCGCGTAGGTGTCAGTAGCTGACGTAGTAATGCTGTCGATTAGCCGAAACGCGCCTGTCTCTGGTGTTTTGCCGATGAATGGCATTAGTTATGCTCCTTTAGAAACTATTAGTTAGCCGCGATAGAGTCTTTATGCTCCAAAGCTGTTAGTTTCTGGGTTCCAAATTTTGCCAATTAAAGCGCTGCTAGAAACCCATTCATCTATTTCAGACTGAGCCGCAATCAAAGCATCGCTTACGTAAGACTCGGGCGCTTTTCCTTCAACAATAGGCACCAATCTATCAATAGCCAGTTTTTTTCCGTTGCTCTCAACCATAAAACCTACTCGCTTGTTATCGCCTTCGGTTTCAAATGTTTTAATTTCGTACTGCATTTCAATTCTCCGTTAATCGTATATATGAGCGGCGGTAATTAAAAACAGCATATTTCGGGTCGCGCTTGTTCTGTTTTTAAAGGTAACAGCATGACTATTGTTATTTTTATAAACACAGTAATTTCCATCTGCATCAGTCGTCGCAAAAGAATATGATCCTTGAGAAGCAACGAGGATCGGCTGACCGCTGTAGGTAGCAAAATATACTGCACCAGCGCCAAGACCCACATCATAAACATGAATAATCATAGCGCCCGCAACCCCACCGGAAAGACCTACGGTTGCATCGTCTGCTACTGCTACTGCGCTATTTTTTGGCCCACCCAATCGCCCAACGCCTTGCGCTGAGTATAGATGCCATGCGCCAGTGTCAGTGGCGAAAAACTGTCTAGGGGTGCCATCTCCATCAGACAACACGATGAAATTGTTTGTGGCGCGGATATCTACACCGTGTTGGTTGCCCGAAAAAGAACCAATAATTGTGTTGCTGGAGCCAGTAGTCATAAAAGAGCCAGCGGAATGGCCTATATATGTATTGGCACTACCAGTTGTTGTGTTGTAACCAGCGGGGTTTGTAACGCCGTATTCGCCAGCACCAACAAAAACATTGGCGTTGCCGGTTGTTAAAAGGTGTCCAGCGTAGTAACCCAAAGACACGTTGCTATCACCAGAAGTAATGTTTGCCGCGCATTCAAGGCCAACTGCCGTATTACGCCCAATACCACTAGATTGGTCAGTCAGAGCGTTATAACCCACGGCGGTGTTAGAAGATGTGGTGGTGTTAGAAGTAAGAGCCGACACACCAACGGCGGTGTTCTGAATCCCTGTGGTGTTAGAAGCAAGAGAACCTTGCCCTACCGCAGTATTACTATAACCAGTAGTATTTCCCGCCCCCGAGCTTCCTCCAACAAAGCAGTTAAGGGTTCCTGATGTGTTTGCTAAACCAGCTTCGTTACCTACAAAAACATTTTGAACATTACCAGTAGCAGTATGGGCATAACCAGCCTTGTAGCCGATTGCAGTTAGCCTAGAACCATTATTGTTGTGCGCCGCTTGCCACCCAATAACAGTATTGTAAGAGCCTGTAGTATTAAAGCGTAAAGACCCTGCGCCAACTGAAGTATTGTTTGCGCCTGTTGTGTTGTCAGCGGCGGCAAAGTAGCCCACAGCCGTTAGTTCTGCACCTGATGTGTGATCTTGGCCTGCGTATGCGCCTAACGCTGTAATGCCTGTTGTGTTTGAATTATATCCAGCCTGATAACCAACTGCGGTGTTGTTAGAGGCTGTAGTGTTAAAAACAAGTGCGTCTTTACCAAAAGCGACATTGTAAGAACCTGTCGTATTTGAGGCTAAAGATGCTTTACCAACAGCCGTATTCTCTGCACCTGACGTATTTGCCGTCATAGAACCAGAACCTACCGCGGTGTTAGCGCTTCCGGTCAATGAACCGTCATCCAGCGCCGTATTACCTAACGCTACGTTATTACCGCCAATAGGGTAGTCACCGTCCAGCTTAATAGTGCCGCCATCAACAGACACATTACCTGCTACGGTTAGCCCATCAGTTACAGCAGTACCCGTGACATCAATGCCTGTGTCGCTAACAGTTAGCTTTGTGCTTGTGGCGTTGTCGTCTATTCCGGTAGAAGCAAAGTTGCTAATCGTCCCGCCGTTTACGTCATCACCCGAAATACCGTCATCAGGTAAAGTCAGCGTTCCCGTAGCCGTCAGGTTGGTAAACGCACCCGCATCGGCAGTTACTGAGCCAATAGAAACGCCATCAATGGTGCCGCCATCAATGTCTACTTCGGGGTCTACAATCTGTGAAGGTGTTTTACCAAGAAACGGCATTAGGTGATCTCCATGACTCCAAGAACAACATCAAGCGCAGACGCGGTGCCAGATTGCACCTTTAGCGCATCGCCTGTTTCCAAGATGTACTTTTGACCCGACAAGGTCTCAAGAGTTGTTTGCCCAGGGATCGCCACGTTTTCGAGCAGCTGATGCGCGGACGATGCAGAAGAATCTGAAAACTGCACCTGCACCTCTACGGCTTGCGTCGTCTTGTTGGCAATAGCCAAGCCAAGAACCACAGTCGTGGTTGCCGAGGGTGTCGTGTATAGCGTGTCATAGGCGGAGTTGTTAACGTCCGTCAATGCCGCATTTTTGAATGTGTTCGCCATAACTTATCCCAATGCGATTGCAAGCGCCGTAGCGTCATCGGTGGAAGTCGCGGCGGTATCGCTCAGCGCCGTCTCTAGAAGCCCTGCCGTAAAGCGAAGCTCAACTCTGTCGGCAGAATCAAAAGCTCTAGCTGTCGTGCCCTCCTGCGCCCTAACAACAGTTAGCGTGTTGCTGGATATTGCGGTCACTTTGACCACCTCCAGAACATCTACGTCATCAAGGTCAACGATGGTTGCTAAGGTGTAATCACTCCCAGACAAGGAAGGAAACCCCGAAGCATCGACAACAGAAATGCTAGTCGCTGAGCTAGTGATCCCAGACGAAAGCTCCGTTTTGACGTTGTTGCTGAACTTAACCGCCATAGTGAAAACCTATGTAAATGGATTACTTAGGAGACAGTCACCGTCCAGGTTATCGTCATGCTATCTGCAGTGCCTTTGTTGACTACGTCGAACACAGTTCGGCAAAGCATCGTTCCAGAAGAAGATGCATTGAACAGACCGGCTTCAGTGATTGCAGCTGCTGACGACGGCGTGTTGGCCGGGAAGGTAGCGACGTAAGCTACTTCGTTGTTAGTGACCGTAGTGCTAGTCAAAGCAACGCGTGCCGACTCGCTACCGAGAGCAGAGTCGCCCGCAGCAGCAGCCGTACTGCCAGTGCCAATCGCCATGTGCGACATCACTGCGTCAGTAGTGCCTTCCATGCGGCTGGCAACGAACTCTTTTCCGTCTGTAACAACAAGGTTGTCTACTTCCTTGACAATCTCGTTGTTGATTGCGATTGAAAGCTTTCCAGTGAGCTTCAGGTTTTCGTGCAACATGAGTAATTCTCCTACTCGTTGAATGCGAATGCGTTAATAACGCTTGCGTTAAAAATGCTTTTGCCGCGGTATGCGACAAGGCTTACAGAGGCGCTTTCCGACATAGTCAGGGATTCGTCTAGCCCCTTAGATGTAGAATTAACAAGCGACTCAGACATCGTCATAGAGTCAGTTTTGACGACTCCTTGATCGAATGCGGTGGACTCAGTTACCGAAGCAGAGTCTTGGAGAACGCGTGTTACATCTTTCGCTGCGTCCTCTGTTAACGAGACGGTTTCTGAGTTCGACTTTCCGAAATCAACTACCTCAGAATCGGAAAATCCAAATGTGTCAGACAACGATCTGGCAAACTGCTTTGCCAGTTGCTCTTGCATTGAAAGCGTGTCAGTAACGGCTTTGGACGCCGAGTAAGCAAGGTCCTCTGTCAGCGTTGCGATATTGCCTTTATCGAGCCCCGACTGCTTTGCAAAGTCCCCCAATTGAGCAAGATCGTCCAAGGTAAATGCATCAGTAAAGGACCTGCTGAACTGCACAACTCTAGATAGCTGCTCTGACACAGACACGCTGTCTGACAAGCCTTTGCCATAGTCAGGCGCATAAGACTCGGCTACAGAAACGCTGTCGCTATCTGGCCGAGAGAAATCAACGGCCAGCGCCTCTAGCACTGATACGGAGTCGCTTTTACTGGCAGAAAACGAATACTGCGACGCTTCTGTTACCGAGAAAGAATCCGTCGCCTGCTTACCAAGGGCTGCTGCAAGGCTTTCGCCCATTGAGAACGAATCGTCGAGCCCTTTGGTGAAGTCATAAGACGAACTTTCGCTTAAAGCAGCCTGATCGGTAAGATCTTTGCCAAAGGAGAGTACAGAGCTCTCGGACAAAGACGCTTGATCTGTAAAGACCCTCACGAAAGAGAGTTCTTTGAATAACGATTCAGTGACGCCAAACGAATCAGTCAGAGGCTTGCTATAAGAAAACGCATGCTGCTCGGAAAGCTGATACGAATCGCTGAGACCCTTAGCAAACTCAAACGACGAAACTTCGAGCAGCGTAACTTCCTGCCCTTCTTTAAAGTATCTATTAAGAGAAGATGGATCTAACGCTACATCGACTAATCGGGTATCTTCATAATCAACAGACAGACGAACGCTGACTATCTCAGAAGAGACAATCGCTCGTGCCCGCTGATAACTGAAGAATAGTTTGATCATTAGTCGAAGTCGTCCCTGACCTTGAACTTGATAAGATCGTTAACGGTTTGAATGCCGCCACTGGCAGTCGTGATCTCAACTTCGCCTTCAAAAATACCTGCAGTATCTAAGGTCCCAGTGGGAAAATTGGTGACTACCTTTCCGTTTGTAGCCTCTGTAATAGTGCAGGTGAGTGTCGACTTAACCGTCGTCTCCCCTAGCGCTCTAATACGCAGCCTTACCGTGGCACCGCTAAGATTTATCGGACGCCAAGTGGTGTTGTCGTTCTCATCCAAGACACTACCGATAGCTGCTTTATTGCTATCTCTAAGGGTGATGGTCAACTCTGGCAGAGTATCCCCAGCAACCAAGTTAATTGTGTCCGAGTAAGCCATAGTTATTCCTCTGCACCATTATATTACCAGAGCTAATATTGATTAGTAAGCCCAAATCACCGGCTCCTGGGTCCGAATGTCCACATGTACGAAGGTTTTGGCCACGCCGATACCACCAAAACCAAGCTCCAAGGCGTGCTTAATAATTGCCCGTCTCTGCGAGCCTGTAGAAACGGCGATGTCTGCAGCAATTCCTTGGGCGTGAGTACCGGGCGCTTGCTTAGCAGCCTCGATGCTGTGTCTTTCGGACCGATATCCAGAGGTAATTTTGAAAGCGAAACCGCATTTTTCGCGCAGCTCGTCAAGGCTATGTATGAACTCAGGCAGCATCTCGTTCTCGCCTGTTTCTTGGCAATCGAACTCTGAAATATCGAAGTACTTGTACATCAGTCACCCTTTAAAAACGATCAACGCTTACTTTTCGCGTTGTATACCTTTAGCTTTTTCGAAAGTTCTCAGTCCACCGAGCCCGAGCATCCCCAAAAGCACTGTCATAAGACTTTGCATATCGAAAGTTGGCAGTGTCGGCAGTTCAGTACCTAAGTACGCGGTGACGAACAGCGTCACTGGTAAGCCAAGAAAGTGCCAAAACAACGCCAAACCACACGTCCAACCAACAAACGGACGCCAACCCGCTACAAACATCGACTTGTGAGCTGCTTCCGCCTTATTGACCTCCAGCTGCCCTTTCGCCAACTCCTGTGCATGACGCTCAGACATGGTAGCGATCTCATGAGCTAGCCGATCGCGCTCCCCAGCGTCTGGGATGAACTTGTCGAGCAGGCTAGTAACAGGCCCTATTAATGCTTCTAACACCCTTGTCTCCTAAAGCTGGCTGTATATCGGAATCAAGCGATTACCTAACGTGCGATCGACGCGCCAGCCATTCTGGAATACCTCTTCAATCGTCTCGGCGGTAGGCCCGAGCAAGCTAAAGATCGCTGAGCCACCCCACTCCGAGTTTTGGTGCGCCATCTGAGCCATGCTCAGCGGACCCAGGAACCCTGACTTCTCGATAATCTCAAACCAGTAGTCGTCCCAGTCCATCTTGTCTGACCGGAAGTACTTCTGATCCGGCTCTTTGCCGGGGATGAGCCACGCCAGTCCGTTCTTGGCGTGCTCACGCAGCTCCATACCCAACATTGCGAGCGGCATAGTGGCAACCGCGGTGAGCAAAAGTATTAAAGCAACAGCAGTAAGCTGTGCTTGACCAGTTGTTGTCTCTGTACGCGCCTCTGCCTCGCGCAGTACCCCGCCCATGATGGTCTTGTAGTAGCTATAGAAGTAACCCTTCAACTGCCAAACCAGTGCCCATCGAGGATCTGAGGCCCAGACAGGTCGCTCTGCTGCGTTGGGGCGCATGATAGATGACTCCACAAAGCGAGCTAATGCGTCGCGCACCTTTACGCCTTCAGGGGTATCGAAACTCCTGTTTTCGTTCCACGCTAAGATTTCTTCTGCAGTAACGCCAAGCTCTTCGAGGTATCGCGTTGAGTTGGGGTTGTTGAATTCGTTACGGGCATGGTTCAGTAGGAACTGCACACCCATGTTAGATGCGAACTCACGGCTGAACTTGGTAAAGAAGTCGAGGCCAATCAGCCAGAACCAGCCGTCTGACAGTTTCCGCACAAATGGGTCCATATAATCTTGCTCGGCTTGCGTAACCCATGCGTTAGCAACGGTCTCGCTAGTAACAACACCAATGTCCCTGGCTAGTTGCTGTGCTTCTTGACGGTTCTTGACGGTAGCAGCAATCTGCTTAAAGCCCGTCCACAGCCCACTAAAGTCCTTGTGATTAATAATTGGACCCGCCAGATCAGGCAGCGAAGCAATAGTGGCAAACGGCAGGATCGTTACAAACTGCAGGAACTGACCCCAGCTGTTGAGCTTACGCATCCACGGAGCGATAGGCTCTTTTTGATAGCCAAGGTACGAAGCAATTACGTCTTCGGCTGTCTTGCGGTCTTCGTCTGACAAGTCTGCCAGTCTTTCTCGCAACGCCTCTGGCCCGCCGGTAGCCTTGTTGAACTCGACGCGCTTGACTACGTGACGCATGTAGTCGATAAACGCTGCGTCTGGAGAGTTAGCAAAGTCGCCCAACAGCTCCCTGTCAATATTAGCGGTCAGCCTAATAGTTTGCTCTACCGCTGCCGCCGGATTTGTAGGGTCGATGGCGGTCTCTTCTTCAATTGACTGGCCGAGCTTCACAAGGCGGTCAATTGCCGCGTCGATAGTCTTTGGGTCAAGGTTTGGGTCGTTATCAAGCAACAGTTGCTTAAATTCAGCGCGACGTTCTGTAATCTCAAACAGGTTCAGTGAGATGGGGAAGTAGTCTGGTCGCTTACCAATACCCGTATTGCTTGGCTCAATGTACTCGTCGTAGAACGCTTCTAAGTAATCACGTATCTGCTTCGCTACTCCGGTCAACTGTGCAGTGGGGGTAGAGCTAAACGCTTCTTGGAAACCCGCTTGTACTTCAGGCGAACTCATGTCGCCAATCTCACGCTCAAACCGATTTTTCCAACGGCCAATAGTCGTGTTAGTAGCGCGAAGGAAACCAAGCTTGCCGCGACCCGCCAGATCCTGTGCTCGGACGTAGAACATGTCTGCAATCTCGTCCCCCGCTACTCTGCGAAGGATGTTGTCTGCAGGAAGCAATAAGCTGCGGATTGCGCCAGCGAGGTTGCTCTTAGTGGCCTTCTCGTAAGCCCGCGCAGTAGAACGAGCCCCAGGTGTGTTTTGCACCTGCTCGACTATATCGGGGATCATGGTCTGCTGCGTTGTCTGCGTGTTCGCCTCGGCGCTATGACGTGCAGCCGCGTCCAGCGTACCTTCTATGTACTGCTCAAACGTCTCGTTGACCATGTCGTAGTTAGCAAAGCGGCGCTTAAAGTTGACTCGCGTGATGCTGTTAAACATATCTTTGAGGCGTCTTGCCAACTTCTTAAAGTGACGCTCTGGTAGGTTACGAGCCTGCCGGTTGATGTACTGCTTGCTGGCCCAGCGAGCAACTTGATCGGCGTACCACTCCTCGAAGCCATTCTCAAACCGCTCGTAAGAGTCATACTTTTTGTTTGCCTTGTATGCCGCTTCTAACCGGGCTCGCAAAGCTGGGTTAGCCATGGCCTTAGTCTGCTCCTGGCGGAACAAGGCGTGTCCAAGTTCGTGAGCTAGAACCAATGCGTCCTGCATTGAGTTGCCGGTCTCTTTAACAACGATGGTGTTTGTCTGACGGTCGTAGTACCCAAAAGCTGTCGACCGCTCAGTTAGTAGGCGACGCATGTTGAGGATTGCAGCAGCAACTGGAGGCGCGTACCGACTCCGTACTTCGGCATCTGACATGCTCTGCAACATAGAAAAGCTGACAATCAAGGGCCGCTCATCCAGGTTAAGACGGGACTGCAGCTCGTCGTGTACGCCCTTAACGATCGGGTCACTTTCCCAAGTAGCCGTTGGACGAGAGACGCGTGTGGGTTCAAACTCAGGCCCCTCCTGTTCAGGAGCGCGTTCGTCAGCACGGGTCGGTATCGGCTGATTGACGCGAGCGCCGGTAGTAGGGGCCGGACCTGTGCGTCGATCTGGGTTGCCGCCAAACACCTCGTCACGGGTAGGCTCCTCGAGAGAGACCTCGCTCGTCTCCATTTCGGTGCTAGCGGCCCGCTGTGCTACGTCGTTGGGGTCTTCTTCAGGCGTGTTACGGGCGTCTAGCTCGGGGTCAAAGTCACGGCGCTCGTCTATGGGACCAACTTCGCTGACAGTCTCCCTAACCTCAGACGCAAGCTCGGCACCACGCGGGGTGCGATTCATCAAGAAGTTAATATCCTGCGGCTTACCGCCTACTACCGCAGCCGTAACGGGCTGTCCGGTGAACTGGCCGTTTGCGCCGTAGTTAGCCTGGTTCAGCAGGCTTACCCCGTTAGCGTCTCGTAGGTCGTAGCCTTCGATAGCCAGATCCGCAAACATTTCCGACATCCCAGCACGCTGCGCGTTGAGGTTTCCGCCTGCGCCTGTGAACTGCGTACCCTCTCGCCCCTCTACAAGCAAACGCCCCGCGTTCACCAAAGAGACAAGACTGACCTCTGCCGTAGTACCGTCTGGTCTTACAAGCACAGCGTTACGGAACTGTTGTGGCGCTCCCTGCGCGTAGCCAACTTGACGCTCTAGAAACTGCTGCAAAGGAAGGCGTTCGATCTTCCCATCGCGCTCAAAACGATACAGCTTGTCAAAATCCTGTCGGACAACTTCAAACTTACCGTCGCGCTCAACAACAGACACAATCGAACTTGGATTAGCTTTCTGCTCAGCAACAGCAGTCTCGAGCAGCTTCTGGGAAAACTGTCCTACGCGAGAGTCGTTGCCAAACTCCGTTACAAAGGAATCTCTCGCTGCCTGCTCGCCGGGAAATAAATCGCCCTCTTTACGTGGCGCATAACTGGCGATGGTGGTTTGTTCTGCGTCTACGACCTGATCGGGCTCACCACCAAAGGCTTCGCGCACGTCATCAGGGATATCCATAGAGCGGACACCCTCTTCTTCCAGCTTTCTCTTGCGTGCTTCAAGAGCTTGATCTGCAGATACCACGCGGTATTGGAAGATGGGAGATAGTTTTTCGGCGTTGGCTTTTGCTGCTTCGAGGTTCGCTGCGGTAGTCAGCTCTGCTGACACCACGTTGCCCTTGTAATCTAGGGCTTCCACGACCAGATCAGCGCCATCTACTTTCGGGGATGTGTAACCTAATGCTTCGGCCAACGACTCCTCATTAGCACCCGACTTAACTACCTCATCGGCAAGCTTTTCATCCTTTGTGACGATGGTTCCGCGGCCCGGGATGTATCGGGCATGGAATACTTTGCCATCTTCTTCGAAGCGACCGTCTTGGGGGAACCGCTCTCTGCCCTGCTCTCCCGCAATCCATACGGCCTGCTTGGTGCTGTTTGCGTCGTGAATAGCGGCTAGCTGAGCATCTAGGTCGACTTTTGGTTCAGGGGTGGTTACTCCCTCATCGGTTTCACCGAACTGTTCCGCATTGATCTCTGCATCAACACGCTGTCCCTGAGACTGCGCCAGCTTCTCTCTGGCTTTATCAATGATGCGCTTAGACTCGCCTGCTGCGGCACCCAGCGTACCTCCAGCAGCACCCGCAGCTTTACCGCCTAAGAAACCGGCGAACGCGGACTCTGCCAAGCGCAACGCAGCGTCCTCGCGGGTAAAGTCATCATCCAGGTCAAACCTGTTAGCTACGCTAATACCTTCTTGCACAAATTCAGTTGTGCCTTCGATTGCCCCACCCTTCAGAGCGGAGCCAGCGATGTCGCTAGCGAGGCGATTAAAGATGCCACCTTCCTTGGCAGCGCGTTTACCGGCCACGTTCCCGACCAGCTTGAGCAAAGCGACTTCGCCCAAAACTCCAACGGCAGCTTGTGGTGCGCCCACTACTGCTGCACGGAATGCCTGCATTGGATCTAGCTCCTTGCCGGAATCCAACGCTTCAGACAAGTTGCTGCCTGACAGGGGTACATACTCAGACGTAAAAGCACCGCCCAACGCGCCGCGCCGGAAGTACTTATACATTTCGTTTGCGAGCTCAGTCTCGTCAGGAGTAGCAACGCCCTTTGCTGTTTTTGACAATGCGTCACTAACAACTCGTTTTGCCGCGTTGCGGCCTGTTGCTGACAAAACACCTCGCCCAGCCACGGTAGCTAGACCGCCGATACCCGCGCCTGCGATGGTAGAGATTGCCGAGGGGGTGATCTGGCCTACAGCTTTGACTGATTGGGTAAGGAAGCCTTCGAATGTGGGCTGGTCCAGAAACTCCTCGAAGGACTGCAAGTCTTCCATCCGAGAGGCTATACGCTCTTCGGTTTCACGGGCTTCAAATATATTCCTGGCAGCGGCGTCGTCTGCCCCAACAAGCGTCTGAGCAAGCGCCTGAAAGTAATCTATATCAGTGCCTAGTCCTTCAGCACCACTTCGAACGGATCGAGCAAAAACCTCCGATAGAGGTATATCGCGTTCGATTTCCGCCACTGATTAGTCCTCACCGCCGCTTGTTCGATTAGAAACTGCTGCCAAAAGCAAAATGTCGTAAAGGGTTTTGTCTAAATCTAAAAGTACTTTGGCGGGTACAGATTCGTCCATTTCATCGCCATCCTGGTCTGTAAACCAGAAGCCCTTAATCTTCACCTCACCATCTTCATCGATTGTGAAGTCGCCTTTCACGCGATTGAGATCAAAGTCAGTCTTGGAGACATTCTCGCGATCAATATCATCGCGGAACAGGGAGTAGAACGACTCGGCCAGCCCGCCCTCCTCCTGCGCGGCGTAAGCGGCAAGAATTTCAGATACGACGGGGTTTAGTGCGTCTTTGTATGCTTTCTGCAACCATTTTGGCTTATTTCTATACTCATTTATAAAGGGTGCCGCCTGAGTATTTAGGAAGCGCATCGCTGCTTCAAAACTATCGCCCTCTTCCTCTTTTATCTTGCCCCACTCTTTGAGCATTTCCGAGCCAGCCGTTGCCGCCAGCTGCACTGCGTCTCGCCTATCGTTATAAACCGCTCGCTCAAACTCCGCAGCACGCAGGTTTGCGTTTTGCTGCTGTACGCCCAGCGTGGCAGCATCGGCGGCAGACATAGATGTTGTACCGGTCTCTAACACGTTAGACACCTGAGCTACCAGCATTCGCTGGGTTGCTTCGTCACCTTTGAAAGCTGAAATCATTGAGGCGACTGCAAGCGCCCGCTGCCGATCACTCTTCAGGTTTCTAAGATCAGAAACTGTCTCTACACCCGCTTGCTGCAGACTAACGGCAACCTGCTGTTGCTGAGCGGGAGTAACAGTAACCTCGCCAGATGCTACTTTTGCCGCAACCTCTGATACAGGTAGCCCTTCCGTCTGCTCTGCTACCTGGTTCATGGCCTCCTGATCTTCAGGGGTGTCCATGATGAATGTTGCGGGTTCGAGTTCGGCTATTTCGTCACGAAGCCTGTCCCTACGGGTCTGGGCGGCTCGCAACGCACGCCCACCGGTCCCCGACTCCTCAAGTCTTGTGACGCGTGCTTCAGCTTCTTCAAGCTCAGATTTCTTTTGCGGCAGCTCTTTTTGTTTGCGAGCTGCTAAGCCACGTTGTTCTGTTTCACCCATAATTTCCAACGGGCCTCTGACACCTCTTCGTGGAGCAGTGGGCTCTTCTTGTGGATCAGGGGTCTCTGGCACTGGGGTTTCAGCTGCAGCGGGCGGCGCACCGTCGTTGATTACTGTTTGTACAAACGCGACCTTCTCTTGCGGATCTTCGATGTTGGCTACGCCAGAGGCAACGCCTCTTTTGATAGCGACTTGCTGCTCGGGAGGAACGCCTTTCTCTTCCAAATCTTTTTCAAGCAGATCAAATTGTGCATTAAGGGCTTGCGTGACCGTATTTTGTTTCGCGATGTCAAACTCGGTCTGCCTAACAACGGAGCGGTTATAAGCAACATTTGCAACATCAAGAAAGTCATCAAGGCTCTTGAACGACGCTACTGGGGAATTTGGGTCCTTAGAGCCATCTGCCGTAATAACGCCGAATGTGCCATCTTCATTAGAAGTCTGAATCACCCACTCGTCATTAGGTCCCTTTACAAACCTTATGTCTTTTACAGACGGATCTATAAAACCAGAAGTACGGGCAATGTTTAACAACGCCTCCCTCGCCACAGGGTCATTGGCCTCTAATTTACCAACAGTCCTGTCACGGTCTATACGATCTAGGCCATCGTTTGTAATGCCTGCGTTTTTTGCCATACGGATATTTTGATTAGAGTTATCTTGTTCTAGCAGTACGGTCCGCTCTTGCACTGCGCGCGCCTCTTGCGCCTCTCGTATAGCAAGCTCTCGGTCTAGCCGCTCAGCCTCTTCCCTGGCTGCAAATGCTGACCCGGCTCCGGCTAAGCCAACACCAATCCCTGCTAATCCATCCAAAAGACTCATGACACTTCCTTATATAAACGCCGCGAGGATCGCCGCAGCGCCAAGACTACCGATCAGTCCGTAGGTCTGAGCTTTCTGTGCAGCTTTGGCTTGCTCATAAGCATTTTTGCGAGCAGTAGCATCTGCTGCAGCCGATCCCATTTGCTGCAAAGAGCTCCGATTGACGCCCTGCCCGATGTTGATCAGGTCTGCCAACAATGTCTGATTAGCGTCTCGCTGCGCTAAACGGGCATCGCCAAGTGCCTGAATACCCCCCAGGGTGTTGCTGCGGCCCAAACTGCGCTGCATCTCCTGCTGTTGAGCGGGAGTCAAAGCAGTGCCGTAGCGACTAATGTTTCGCTGCGCTATGTCGCGGGCCTGTTGCTGCGCGCCTGTAATGTCTTCCCGGGCCTGATCGATAATGCTGGTATCAGTCTGCGCCTGATTGATTAGCTCTTCTTCGAATCCGCCGTAGTTAGTGATGAAGTCCAAATACTGCTGGCGGGTAAGATCGGCAAACGCTTGGTCTGGGTCACTGACTGTCGGAATAGAGGCAGCGTTGTTCGGTGGCGTATAGTCTGTAGGGACGTTGGGGTAAGCGCCCATTCTCGCCATCCGACGATTAGGCACGTCTTGCTGAGCAACTTGTATATCAGGTTGCGGAACAGCTTGCTGCTGCATGCGCTGCACCATCATTTGCTGCTGCTGGACTGTCAGCTCTTTAGGAAGATCATAAATTGCCATTAGATGCCCCCCTGACTTGAAAGATTGTTGAAGAAGTCTTTCGAGAACCTGCCCATGCCAGAATTCGCCGCGTCTGGGTTTGCATCAAGGTACTTATTCAATCCGGCCCCAATTGCGGCTCCGGCCAACTGACCGCCTGCCTTGTACTTAGCAGCGGCTACCTGTTGATTCGCTCGGGCTTTTGTTAACGCCTCTGAAGTAGCAAGACGCGATGCCTGGGCAAGTCCGCTTTGTGCTTCTGCCGCTTGTCCGCGAGCAGTGCCGAGCACGCCGGTCTTCATCCGGTTCTCGATACCTTTAGCGGCTGCGGTTGCTTGGCCCAGCTGACCCTGGATAGCAGCAGCGCGATCACCAGCAGCTCCGACGCGCATCGTCTCCTGAAAACCACCGTCAGCCAGCGCCTGCTGGGTGTCTGCGTTAGCTCTGCCGCGCAACGTGGTTTTGTAGTCGTCGGTCATAGACTTGTCGCGCATCTGCTGGAGTAGTGGGTCGTACAGTTGCTTGAAGCGGTCGTATTCTGCTTTTGCTACGCCTGCGGAAACCTTCTCGGCTTCGGACTGTTTGGGTTTATCTGGGCTGCTGCTCATTGCCGCACGTCCTTCTTTAAAGAGATGAAGTCCAAATCCCAACCGACTTCTTTTTCAATGTATCCAGCTAGTTTGTGATTAAGAGTCCTTACCTCAACAAAACTAGCTCCAATATCGCGGGCCACTTTCTCGAAAAATGCGGTGTGCCTTACTGCCTCTGCCCCGCCCCGCCTTTTTGCCCACGCAAACCATAGAAACAACGACTTAGCACCGCTAAACATGGCCGTAGAGACGGTAGTCACCACAAACCCATCATCTGTAACCCAAAGATGTGCATCCTCTGCTTTACATGCCGCGTAAACATCTTCGGGAATGACCTCAAGGAACGAAGTGCTGTCAATAATTTCTTCCAGCGCGGGCCTAATCCAACCCCAATGTTCTTTAATGTCAGCCAGAACCGGGTCACTTAATCTCTCTTCCGTACCTATTTCGTTGGAACTTGTGTGAGCGGTAAACGCCTCCATAACTAACCTTCCTGGCTATTGGCATATCTGCATGACGCGCTCTGCGGTCTGCTTCTTGAATACTCTGCTGGAACAAGGTGCCGTACACCTGTGCAGCGCCGAAATCTGTCCACTCTTTACTGGGCAGACGTAAGAGACGGAACAACGCCCCCTGGATAATTGCTTCTCGGTAGTCCGTCATGACATCGTCGTCGCAAGACCTAGATGTGTATGTGGGCTTCAACTGCGCGCGCAGTATTACTGACGATGATTTCGTTTCGTTTGGAACTGGCACAAGCCAGAAAGTAGATTGATTAACTTTGACGAAGTAGTCGGGCTCGCCAGCGTTATCGGCATCACGCCACTTCGGTACACGCTGCTCTAACAGCCCGGTCGAAATTGGCTCTAGGTCATTCCCTTTATAGACCACCCACATGATCTTATGAACGACCGTCCCGCTCGGGGGCTCTAGGTCATACTCAAAGATATTAGCGACCGTAGTTACTGGATCTAACTCCTGCTGATACACGGGCGCTTTCTCGCACAGCTCGATAGCTGCTGCCCGAATGTTGCTTTCTATAAGGGTGTCAGGGCACCCCGGCACCATCGGTATGATCTCTGGTAAGAGCGCTTCGTATCTAATAGCCACCGGCTATTACCCCGCTACTGCTGTAGTTAAATTAGGGTTGGCTCTACTTTCGGTGTTTGGTGTGGTAATCAGATCTACCTGCCCTTTTCCAGTCAAAGACTGCAAGAACAACTGGTAGTGCCCGTTGGCACGCTGAGAGTTACCTGCGTACTCGGCGTCTTTCAGGTATGCCTGATACAGCACGTAGTTCATGACCGCGTTGGCGTAAATGTCAGGAATAGATAGGTTGTCGCTGGCCGTGACAGCTGCGGGGTTCGCAGAGTAGACAATCTCTATGTAGGAGTTACCACTTACGCCCGGGTATACGTAAAAATTGCGCGGATTCTGCTCATCGTAAATGTAGTGCTTGACCTCTGTGCCATGAGCCGCATCGCCTGAAACGGTCGGGTCATGCCAGTTAGGTACTTGGGCATCTAGGATCTCACGACTAACGAGACGGATGGATCGGCTACCCGTCCCTCCTGACGATGCTGACATGTTTCTAACTACTCGCAGCAAGCGGTTGCCAGCGCTAGGAATTTCCTGCTTGGTCCCATCAGACAACGTGACCGTCGCGTTTACGGCGCTTGCATCAGGCTTCAAAAGAGCGATTTCGCGCTGTGCGTCGTTAACCCAAAAAACCAGCTCAGATTCTGGCCATCGAATGTTAGAGGTGTCCTGTAAGGTAGTCTCTACTCTGGTAAGGACGCTAGCTACCGTAACGCTCATTTAAACTCTCCTTTATGAGTTAAGGGCTTGCTGCCAAGCCTCTTCACGTTCATTCGTGGGCACTGTGCGTCCTGCGTACTTGTTCACAGCGGTAGCTTTTGGCGTTCCGTCTGCTTTGAAATCATCGGGATTAGCGGCGTTGATGATTTCATCCATAACCTCGACCAGCGGCTTCTGGTCTTCTGCGGGCGGCTCTGGCTCAACTTCTAGTGTCGGAGCATCCCCTACAATCTCTGCGCCCATGGTCAAAGCGATCTTTCCAATTTCATCGCCAACTTCTCGTGGCACACCGGCTTCAAACAGCACTACGGCCCCAGATAGCATGGCTACCCTCAGAGGCTCTTTGCTAACAATCTTCATGAGTTTTCCTTAGAAAAAAAGGCCCCCCGAAGGGGGCCATGGACCTTACTGAGCGGTATCGAGGCAGATGACTCCGAAGTCTTCTACGCCGCTGTTGATGTCAGCGTTGTACTTAGGCTTGCGAAGACCGAAGATCTTGCCTACCGAAATACCCAGCTGATTACCGTAGTCGAAGGTATCTTCTACGATCTCAGGCAGACCAATGTCAGCCATAGCCAGCGCCTGAGCACCTACAAACAGAGCTCGTGCACCGGTTACGTCTGCATCAGCACCCCACTTGTAGCCAGCAGCGCCAGCGTTAGAGGAAGTGCCAGTCGTGCCACCTTCAGTTGAGAAGACGTGACGGAACTCGTGAACCATTACGCCATCAACCATCAGGCTTGAGGAACCAGCAAACAACTCGTTGCTAGGACCACGGACGCCTGCGTTGCGGACGTTAGCCAGGAAGTCTGAGTCAAGCTTCAGATCAGCCATCTGCTGCGGGGTAACAAACAGGTGGAACACCTCTTGGTTTCCAGCAGCGCGCATGCCACGGATGTAGTTGTCTTTGGCGTATGCCTTCAGCTCTACAATGTGACGGTAAGCCAGCTTGTCGGTAGCTGTGACAGCAGTAGTGTCGCCTGCAGCCAGAGTCGTACCGCTTACTCGGCGGTGACGGTTGCTGGTAGGAGCAGATACGTCTGAAGCGAACTCCAGGTCTACCAGCTCGTGACCCGCAGATGCCGAAGTAGTCCGCAAAGCGCCGTTAGTCTTGTGCGTGTATGCAACACCAGACAAGGTCAGAAACGCCAGCTGGTCGATACGGTCAGCCATTGCGTAAGCCAACATGTCGCGAGAAGTCTCACGGAAGTTAACGATCGTCTTCTGATCGGCAACTCGGCCCGCGATACGGTTTGCGAAACGCAGCTGGTCCAGCTCGATGGTGATGTCATACGCGCGGAGGGCTTCTTCGTTGCCTTCCAGCGTGTTGTCACCAGTGATACCGTCTCCAGTCATGTCAGCAAGCAAGGTCAGGTTTGCCTTGGTGCCCTTCTCTGACTTGGTGAGTTCGGTGATTCGCTGAACAGCGGCGTTCTGGCCGGTTCCAGCAAACTGGTTGATGAAAGAAGCGTTGCGGGCAACGCGCCAAAAATCACGGGACCACGCCTGAAGCTGGTCGCCCGTGAGGGTTCCGAAATTAGTAGTAGCCATTTGGGTTCTCCCTTAATAGGCATAAAAGTATTGGCGGCAAAAGCCACCGTTCTTAGCCGACTTAAAGGAGCGGCTAATCCGTACCCCGTATCGTGAGGCGACGAACTAGCGCTGTTTTACGAGGTGCGACCTCGGCTTTTTTAACGCCTGTGCAGGCGAAGACGTTTTTAGCGTGATCGACACGATCAGTTATCGTACTGATAGACGAATGCTACTCTGATATTAGCGTGGGTAATACTAAAAGGCAAGAGTCATAACGCTATTGCAATGGATTAGACAGCGCGTCCATCGCGTTCCAAAGATCATTCACTTCGCGCTCTATGCCCTTCACAGCTTCGTCGTATTTTTCAACGGTGCCTGCTTGATTGGCTACCGTAATTGCGCTTTCACCAGCTTGCTTTTCTGCGGCCTCAACGCGATCTCTTAGATCAAGGAGCTCTTTTTGCCGGTCCATAATTTGTTCCAGATTTGCGCCCAGCTCCGAGAGCTTTCCCTGAAGCCCTGATATGTTTTGGTCAGTAAGTCTTTGCTCCACCAGGCTGATGCGGTCAGTGAGATCTGTGAGATCAGGGACCTCAATAGAGTCCAACCTGCCTTCAATGCTATCGATGCGAGCGAAAAACTGACTCGCAGCCCATATGCCGCCACCCAGGGTAGAAGCCATAGATAAAACAATAGCAATCCACACGCCTTTGAAACTTGTGCCATTAACATTGAGTTCTACTCCGTCTAAAGCCACGCTAACCTCCCTGACAGCTTTCAACCTGCGTAGGATCTTGAAAGAACGCGCAGGGGTTATAAGTTGGTCCGGTTAGATAAAAGTTGCTGCTTTCGCCCTCGGCCAAGATGTCCGCTGTTGGCACGAAGTAGCTGTTGACCATCAGCACAACAACCGAGTCCTGAACACCTTCAAAACTTACGATTACCTCACCCATCTCTACAGAGAAGAACGAGTCTACGGCTTCGGCGTAAGTTGAGCCCATGCTGTCAGCTTGCTGGTTAGCGGACTCAATAAGAGTAGGATCATTTGCTACGGCCATAAATGCCGCCGCTGTCTGCGAGTTCTCCTCAACTGTCACTAACGCATCGTTGTAGATATCTACGTCATTTTGCTCAAGCGTTACGTCATTATTCGCGATGTAATCTTGGACCGCAGTGAGTGCTTCGCCGTCTCCAGCCGCTTGAGCGTCTGCCGCAATCTCGTTGACTCGGACTACCTCGATAACTGCCTGCGCCGCAGCAACGTATGCGTCGATAGCTTCGTTGACATTATTCATCGCTTGGTTTGCGGCGTTGTCAAAGTAATCTTGTGCGCCAACATCGACGATGTAAGTGGCATTCTGAACCGCCACAAGTGAAGCGTTGTAGGCGTTAGCCTGATCAGCAGTAATGATGCCGTCGTTTACCGTTCCTATCGGAGCAATGCCACCCGTAGCCGCATAAGCTGTCATACCGCCGATGGCTCGGATGCCGTAGTCGAAGGTAGCTCGGATAGACGAACTCGTGTTTACAAGTTCATCAATCTCCTGAATCGCTAAGGCTGGTGCGGAAACGCTCGCTAATGCTAGTGCCAGTATCGATTTCTTCAACTTCATTTGCTCCACCTATATTTAGTACAAGATCGTAGTAGTCCTTCCTGTCTTCGTAGTTTGGAATAAAAGCTTTCGGGCTCCGCCGCATAGCTAAAATTGCCGCTCGACCAACGACTAACTTCCCGTTGACCAGAATCGGACAAGGTGTACCTGATGAGAACATAGCTTCCCAAACAGCATGCTCCTGGCACATAAGAGATACCGCTGCGATGCTCATCCCAAGCTCTTTAAGGGTTTTTGCATCTTTTCTGCGATTGCACTTTTCGTCTTGGCTGTAATAGCCGGAACTTGCGCCAAACATAACGAGCTGTAGCCCACCTGACTTTGATTTCAGGCAGGTGTCATTGCCAGAACTCATAAGGCTTGGGGCAATTGCGCTATAGACTGGCATCTCGCTGCTAGAGCCAGCGCCGTTATAGGTTTTAGAGTTGTTGGTAGTACTGTTATTTGAGTTCACAGTACTGTCTTGCGTATTAGTATTTAAGTCGCCATCTTGCTCGTTTTGAGCAAGCGCGGCGCTAGACGCCAACAAGCACACCAGTAGTAACCGCATACCATCATCGATACCTTGACGTTTTCTTAGCAATCTTCCGTGGTTGCTTCGAAAACTGCTTCCCCTTCTTGGTATCCTCGCGCTTCTTTCGTGAAGTAGCCGCGTACTCTTTCTTAGTTAGCGCGTCTCTTGCTTTCTTCGGTAAGTACCGCTCGCCGGTAGCCTTGCTACCCTGCGTGCTGTTCTTCCCGCTTTTGGTGCCCCACTTCTCCTTAGTCCACTTGGACAAGGACTTCTGTGCCTTGGTTTTTGCACCTGAGTAACCGCCTCCAGCTTTTTTGTACCTTTGCGTAGCAAGCTGCGCCTTCCTAGCGCTCCATTGCCCCGGTTTACCACCTTTTGAGCCAGCTTTTACCGCTGCGACAATGCGCTTCCACTTCGCCTCGTCAGTACGGGCCATGGCTACTTCTTCTTGGCCTTTGACTTAGCTTTCTTTTTGGCGGGCTTTTTCTTGCCGCGCATACCACTGCAAGGTTTTCCGTCGTGCATTAGTAGCCTCCGCGCTTCTTCTTGGCCTTGGGCTTAGCTTTCATCTTTGCTTTGGCTTTTGCCGCCGCTTTTTTGCCTTCTTTAGTGTATGGATACTTCTTTCCGCCTACGTTTGGCATGATTAGCTTCCTTTCTTCCATTTAGTGGACTTGGATTTCGTCTTACTGGGGGACCACTTGACCTTGTCCGCCCAATAAGCCGCTGACATCTTTCCTTTCGAGATATTCTTGGCATGGCGCGACTTGAACGCCTTGCGCTGACCAACTGTCTGGTTGGTTTTGACCCCCTGCTGCCCAAACCGAATCGTTTTGACCTGATCGCCCTCTTTGGCCACCACAATGTGTGACTTTTTAGGGTGGGATGGGGTGCGCTTGGGCTTGTTGAAGCCTGATACGCCTGCTCTCGCGAGTCGGGGGTCTTTTTCTCTAGCCATTACAAGAGATCTCCTCGTAATCGTTTGATGGTTGCCTCTGGCAGCGCATTAAACTCGTCTTCCGTCATATTGCTGATGTCGAGAGCCTTCTCGCCCCGTGCAGCAGAGCTCTCGCCAGGCAATTCCGGCGGTTGTGACTTGGCTGCGTTGAGCTTTTTGTTTACTTCGGCGCGTTTTTTGGCAACTTCGTCCTGCACCGGTGCGGCAGACTGCGTCAAAGTCGATTCTTGCGGGGCTTCTTGGGCCAAATCGTGGTCTTTGATGACAAACTTGGCTGCTTTAGACAGTGCGTCTACCGCATCGAAGCCCTGCACGATAAAGGCGTCGCGCAAATCGATAACTTCTTGCGTGTAATCCGCGTTGTACTCGCCAGAATTCTGGTCAAAGACCGGAAAATTAGCCTCCAACTCGTTTGCAGCAGCTTGTAACGCAGTAGCTTGTGCATTTTGTGACACGGTCTGCTGCATCTTTTGGCTCATGTCGAACTCAAGCTGCGTTTTTTCCGCAGTTCGGATCTCTTGACGCAGTCGTACCGCCTCTGCTTCCTTGCCGTCGAGCACTAAATTCATGTACTCGCGCTCTTTGGCATCAAAGTCGTAAGCGTCAGGTGCGTCCGCAGGGGGTTCCTGCGCTTTTTTCATGTCTTCTACCTGCTTCTGCAGGGCTTTTTGCTTCGCAAGCACCTCATCTAGACGCGATTTCGGCACCATCGGCTTATCTTTAGTAACGTCGGACTCTGGGGCGGGCTCCGGCTCTGCTTCTTCGGCAACTACCTCCTCGGTCTCTTCGGCTACTGGCCCCTCTTCAACAGCCTCTTCCTCCGTTTCTGCCTCTACTTCTTCGGCTTCTTCCTCGGCTTCGGCAACAACCTCCTCTTGCACCTCTTCCTCGGCTTCGGCAACTGGCTCCTCGCCAAGCCCAAAGTTCAAATCAAGAGTCTCTTCCTGCTCGGTGCTCTTGTCAGCGCCGGGCATTACGTCAAACACTTTGTCGAACTGATTGTTTGGGGTTTCTTCCTTCGCCATATGGCAATCTCCTATTGCGGGTTACGAAAATTTGGGATGTCAGCCTGCTTGGGCCGTGCTGCCTGTTTCTTGGCGGAGGTCTGCATGGCAGTCGCCGCGATGCGTGTTGCAGCATTTGTTTCTGACTGATCTCGACGGGTCTGGTTGGTGAGGTCAGCCAGCTCTCGACGCAACATGAGCTCCTGCTCTTTCATCTGCATCTTGCTCTGCATCTCAGCGATGCGAACCTGCGGATCAACCTCTGCCATGTCCTGAACCTTGGCGACGTTGAGCGCCGCTTCGGTCTGAGTCTTCTTAACGTCTGCCTCAAGCTGGGCGATCTCAAGCTGCAACTTGGCGATTGCCATCTGCTGCTGCATGGCCATAGCTTCTGCCTGCTCTGGCGTTGGCGGCTCCTGACCCGTGATCTGACGGATGCGCTTGGCCAGCTCACCCTTCTTGGCAAGGTGGCTGTACTCGATGATGGCGTCATCTGGGATGGCAACACCGACCTGCCGGAGATTAAGCGCTTCAGCGAACTGCACCTCATCGAACGAGTCACGGGCAGGTGCTGTAGCAATTACCACGTCGTACTCACCCAGCGTCAGATCGTTCAGGATCTGCCCTTCGGGTGTCACCTCGTTAATCATCATTGGCATGCGGGGCTGCAACGGATCGCTCTCATCTGTAACCATGATGATGCGCTGCTCGGTGTAGAAGGCTTGGACAAGATCCAACACCTTTTCTGCAAGGTACTGCCGCGCTTTCCGTAAGTTGTCGAGTGGCACCTGGATCATGACCACGCCGCGGTTCTGCTTGGCTTGGATCGCGACCCCCGATACTTCGGCACTGTCAGAGCCGAGCATGCTGTCGTTGATGCCCGAGATGGTCTTTATGTTCAGCGCAGCTTTCTGGCTGATGCGGTCAAGACCAGTGGGGATCTGGTTAGGCTGAATTTTGGTAGGCGGCGAGGAACCTCGGTTGTACTCGACAACCAGTCCTGTCTCAGCGCCGTGCTCCTCCAAGTCATCGGCAGTCATACCGACCAACGACCCGCTCTCTACCATCCAACCACTATTAGCTGTGGTATTAACGATATGCAGCTCTTGGCTGGCGATTTTGTTCAACTGCTCCTGCGGTGACAGCAGGTTTCGCACCATCCCGAAGGGTCGGCCACGGCGGAAGTATGCGAAGAACGGCACGATCGTCAGGTCGTTGTAAGGACTCCAATCGTCATGCAGCACGACGTGATCGCAAGTTACGGTCCACCTTACTCGCCGCTTCACTTTGCTAATGATGTCCAGCCCGTACTGCTTGGCAAACTTCTTAGCCTTAGTGTCAGACCAGTTTTCTGGTACGTCGCGTGCGTCACCCGTGTTCGGATCAACGTAGCAATCCACCCGGGTCATGCGCTTGTGCTGACGCTCGATGACCCGCAGCGCACGCACGTTGCGATACTCATCATCGCCCGGCACACCCGCGCCAAAATAGTCGTCTACTGAGTCCGTATCCCCGAAGCGATTCTCCTCATACTCGATAGAGTCACGCCCGAAACCTGCGCCGTTTTCAGCAATGAAGCGCAGCTCTTCCGCCTTCTTCTTGCCGTACAGCTCCTCGATCTCATCGAGAGTCATCCACTTCGTCTCAAACACCTCGTTCCAGCTTTTTGGGTCTGAATCTTTTGCGTCTGGGTCAATGAGAATGTCGAGCGGATCTTTGGCGGTGATGCGGATCTCACCCTCGACGTGATCGCTGAAGTCCATCCGAACGTCGAAATACCCCCGTCCATCGAGGATCAAACCGTCGCTAAACACCTGCTGCTCAACCCAGTCGAGCTTATTGTTGTCAGCAATCTGCATGTACAGCTTGGTTAGAGTCTGTGCGACCTCTGCCACACCGGAACGGCGGGGTTTGAACTGCACATCTGCGCGGCGTGTGGACTGCTCGCCCAACACCGTGTTCACCGTTGGCAGTATCGTGTTGATCGTCAATGCTGGACGGCCCTCGCTGTCGAGCGCATGCAAGTCATCAAGATCCCACTGATCGCCGCGATAGAACGCGTCGCACTTCTTTGCCATCTCGATATATTCGAGGTGGCCGTTATCTCGGGCGCGGATGTAGCGGTCCCATTGCTTGGAGGCGACTTCTTGCTGCTCAGCTGCTGTCATCCTTGACGCTGTCTTTTTGTAAGCCATGTTATGCACTCATCGCTGATTTAGAGGCCCGTTCCGGCCTGACCATGTGTTCCAGTCGATCTCGCCATGAAGGGGGCTTTATGACTGGTGCTTGGTATGTCGAAAACTCAGACATCATCAAACCAAGCCACGCAAGCGCGTCGACTTGGTCATCGTGAACGCCGTTGGGGAAACGCAACATCTCTGCGACCAACGGCCCTGTAAAATCCTCATCCCTAGGGAAGAACACCATGCCCTGCTGCATGCGTCCCTGGATGGCTCGGGCTCGGGCTTCCTTGTCCCGTCTACCCGTCTTCAGGTCCTTGAAGTACGCCTCGTACAAGCCGCGCTCTCTCACGCGCTTCTCGAGAAACGGCCCCAGCGCCATCTCGATGTGACCTTTCTCAATGCCGACGATGCTGGGCTTCCACGCTTCGTACAAATCTAGAATCTGCTCAACCAGCTCAAAGCCGTCGAACTTCCCGCGCACCACGTCAATGACGTACAGACAGTCCCGCTCATCCACCCCGATGACCATGCCAACGGAGTAGTCGTTACGATCCCGCTTGCCGATGGCCAAGTCCCACGCGGCGTAGTACCGCATCTGGTTGTAGTCGAGGTCTTCAGGGTCGTAGTACTGGATCATCTGGCGCGAGAAGTAGTCGCCGTCGTCCGCGACCGGATTCTGCTGATAGAGGGCCGACCAATCTCTCGGTCCAACGGCTCTTTTGATTTGCTGCAGAGACTCCACGTTATACCGCTCTGCGTGGAGAGCATCGCCCTTAGTTCGGAACTCTTCGTCTTCTTCTGCGATGGCTGGGTACTTAACGACGGTCCACTCATCTCCGCCCTCTGCTCCTGCTTTGAGGAGCCGCCCAGCCAAATCGTCATCATGCCAGCGAGTGAGAATGACAAGTACGCCGCCGCCAGGAGCGAGACGCGTATAAGCAGTAGACGTGTACCAGTCCCAGTTAGCGTCGCGGTTATTCTGGCTTTCAGCGTCTTCACGGTTCTTTACGGGATCGTCGATGACAAGGACATGTGCGCCTTTACCAGTGATACCACCACCGACACCAGCAGCAACGTACCCACCACCTCCAGTAGTAAGCCATGCCTCTGCGCTCTGAGAATCTTTGTCCAGACGGGTTTGAAAAGCGGTTTTATACGTCGGCTCACGAAGGAGCTGACGGACCTTGCGACTGAAGCCCATAGCAAGCGAACCCGAATACGAGCAAGATATAAATTCGTGGTCAGGATGGCGACCCAGATGCCAAGCCGGAAACGCCACCGACGCCAAGGTACTTTTTCCATGGCGCGGTGGCATGAAGAGCATAAGTCGCGGACTTTTCTTTTCAGCCACGTCACGGCTGAACTGCTCCAAGCGCTGACAGATGTCTTTATGGACCCAGCCAGCGTGGTAATCGGGGTTAAAGCGTTCAACAAACGGGAGAAGACGCTTTCGCGTAAGGATGCGTAACGCCAACTCCGCTTTTGCTTTGTGCTCAAGACTTTGCTCCTCCTCTTTCTCTTCGAGTGCAGCTTCTACCTCGGGGGCCACTGACGGTGCTGGCAGTGCTTCGTTTCTTTCAGCTAGGCAATAGACACACTCATCAGCTGTATCACTGGCGAACAAGGTCTCGGGTTGGAGTGTTTTGCAGTGCCCGCACTCCCTTTTAAGCACCTCATTACTCAACGGACGGCTCCAGGTATGTGGCGTCTTTACCCGCGATCTTTATCAACTCCTCATCCGACAAGCGCTCTAGCTGCTTAGACGTTGCGTTGATCTGCACATTTACCTGCGCCTGCGGCTCTTGCTGCACCAACCCGTGCAGCTTGACCAACGAGTCCGTTGTGTTTTTCATTTCAGTAGCATTGGCCGACGCGGAGTAAGCCTCCATGTACATGCCGTGCGCGTTAGCAATAGTGAACTTCACTGTTTCCCGCGCTTGCTCGCGGAAATAACCCAGCGCCTTCTGTAGCTCTGGGCGACGCACAGCTTTGAGGGCTGCGTCATAGGACTTGTAGCCGACAGCTCGCGCTGCAGCTCTGATCGACATACCTGATGCGACTAGCATGACGAGCTTTTCTTGTTGGACGGTCAATGTCCCATGGGCCAGGCCCATGTACGGCATCCGAGCTTGAAACTCTGTATGTGTTAGATCGACATCCTCTTTAATGGAGTCGATGCCTTCCTCCAGAAGTTCCGCTTTTGATCTCATACCGTAAGTCGTCGTCCAACCAAACAAACATAGGTGCGCGTTCACCCAGGCCAGCCACATCAAGCTCCTGTATAAACGCCCACAACGAGAGCTCTGCACCGCGGCTCTCTAATAGTTCTTCAACGCGTGCGGCGTCGTACACAAGTACTTCTTGGCCGCTTTCCCTTAATCCGATTCCAACCAAGGCTTCGAGAAGCCCATCAATCGCATAAGCTTCAGTGTAGTCGGACATAGATACATATTACCTGTACTAATATTTACTCGCAAGCGTAGTCGTGAATAGTCTTGACCCACCACCAAAACATATCCGTCGATAATGTGTGTCGCATGATGTTTATACGGTAAGCCACAAGACGCACGTTTACTTTTGAATAACCTTCATCGTTGTTTATTCGGTCGATCGACGCGTTGAACTCTTTAGTGCCAGAGCCGTCCAGGTGATGAGTCAGCGTTACGCCGGACACGGCGCAGCGCCCGTTCTGCTCGTCCCATAACTCGAAGAGCTCTTCCGGCGAAAGTGACCACTCGTGGGTCTTCTGTCTACTGTGCTTCAGCTTTGAAATCAGGTTTCGCAAGTACGCTTCATGCGATCCGTCCATGATCATGTGTCGTCTTCGTGATTTATGTTTTATGCGGCATGGTTCACAGATCTTGCGTCGCTTACCGCTTGGGTACTGCTCAAACTGATCTAGTGGTACGTCTGCTTTGCAAGCAGTGCACTGCTGCGTATTCAAACGCTGCTCCCCCGGGGTTTTACCCGAAGATAGGGGCAAAAAAATTTTTTGCAAAATTTATTTCTGTACCGCTGACGCACTGTCTCCCTGCCGGTCAGTCACGCACCCCCTTCCCCCTTTTTCCGACATGGAACCTTGTTTCGCATCATGTCGCATGAACCTTGTCCGTCAGTAACCCCTACAAGCACTCGTTCCTCGCACTTGCCCATACATGTTTGTGAGCAATGACGCTCGCTTACTTTGGAGATACACCATGCAACAGTTTGACCTTCCGTTCGACCTGTACGAAGACCCAACCATCGAGCTCAACTTCGATACCGATACCGCTGTTCGTTACACCATCGAGGGACACGACACACTCTTCGAGACTCGCGAAGACGCAGAACAAACCCGCGACTTCCTCTGCATGACCTACGGCAACCAAGACGGCTGGCCTATCAGCACCGTTGAATTCGAATACACCCGATAAGGAGCATGACTCATGAGCAAGACATACATCGCTGTTATCGCCGCCCTGTGGTTATTCACGGGGTTTTTCTTCTACTCAGCGTGGATTGCCATCTGGGGTGACGCCTTCGGTTCCCAAGCAGTCTTCACTCTTCTTTGGGGTAGCGCCTTACTAGCCCTTATCGAACCTGAACCATCAACCATGGAGCATGACTCATGATTTTCGACGACGACCAATGTCCCAACTGTAATGGTGAGCTCTTCGGTGACGGCTATACCTCAGTTATCCACTGCGAGAACGTAGATCCTGACCCCTGGCTTGAACCTGACGCTAACCCCGTTTACTGCAACTACCCAAACATGGAGCATGTCTCATGAATACTGCAAACATCGCCTTCAAGTCTGCCTACTACACCGCATGGGGTATCGGCATGACCAAGTTCCTCGCTCGTGAGGCATGGGACTTCGCCAAGGAGAATCCGGGTGAGCTGTTGCTTGCCTGTATCACCGCCGCCGCTTTTGATGTCGCTGAGAACGTCGAGGACATCGAACGCTTGCTGGAACAGGGGGCATAGTCCCCCATACATGGCCCATGATTCGTGTCTCGTGACGCTCGTCCGTGCCGCGTGGGGTG
>Ga0255768_10000724_pt1 | contig 34082 bp, 18 predicted proteins | sample 071ome_33_FD_179983 | JGI IMG/M metagenome (GOLD analysis project Ga0255768, IMG submission 179983) | Coastal salt marsh microbial communities from the Groves Creek Marsh, Skidaway Island, Georgia - 071412AT metaG (version 2) | ecosystem: Environmental > Aquatic > Marine > Intertidal zone >...
GACTCCTATGATCGACTCATCCCCCGTCTGGAGATGATGTGGGGACAGATGACCCCAGACGGTGCCCGCTGGATGGATGGCACGATCGACACCGCTGCCCTGGATGAGATGCTGACGGACCTCTGAGGGCCCTTGCCCTCCTCCCCACCAGGCCCTACAATAGCCACATCAACCACACCGCTTCGTGATGACCTCCACCGACAACCTGCTCCAGATCGCCGCCGACCTGAACGCCGCAGGCAAGACCGTGAAGATGACCGTGCTGCCCACCCGCAAACCCAAGAAGAGCGAGCTGGTGTTCAGCATGACCAAGGGCCCTCGCACCAACACCAACCGCCGCGGCCAGGCATACCAGGGCCACGCCACTGGGAGCCGTGACCTGAACGTGGAGGGCAACGCCGCTGCCTACTTCAAGACCAGCGGTTGAGGCGCTTCGTGCTCATGACCAGGGGCTGCAGTCCTACGGGGTTGTGGCCCCCTCCCCCCTAACCCTTAGTATATAAAACCGCTGACTCCCCTAATCTATAAAAGTATGCGTCCACGAGAGCCATATAAAACTCAACACTTTTCCGTGGCCCTCAAAAAAATTTCCGTGGGCCACAAAGTCGCCCAGGGTTCGCATATAACTACTCCGTGAGCCTCAAAGGTGTTATGAGAGACTTAGTGTTTCACGTCTATAAGGACAACCAAGTAAAAGCGCACAATCTTTCAGTGGACGAACTGGAAGAACTCATTATCTCCAAGAAAGTGAACATTGGAGAGGATGAGATTCAACCGTTAGAACTTGAAAGGGATCAAGAAGCGTCTTATTAATTAATGAAAAATTATGCAAGATTATAATGGTTTTTCCCAACTCGGATTTCATATAGATGATCCGTGGGTCATTTATGATACCAAACTGCCTAAAACGTTTTGTGATGAAATCAGCGAGCACTACTACAGCATCTCGGCAAAGAAGGGGAAAACCCTAGGGGGTGTTGACAGGAAAGTTCGTGATGTTGACTGTAGGTGGTCAACACCGAATGACTGGGTAAGTTCTTTTATTTGGAACTATGTGAATACTGTAAACCAGGAAAGGTTTCGGTATGATCTTTGTGGCATGTACTATACTGAGTGTCATCATCTCGAATATCATCCAGGCCATTTCTATAATTGGCATGAAGACACTGATCATCCAGTGATCGTCATGGATACACCAAAGGTCAATTCATTTAGTGCAGCAGGACTTACAGAGTACACTCGAAAGTTATCATTCATCCTTCAACTCTCTGAGGAGTCTGATTATGATGGTGGTGATGTGCAGTTACTTGCATCAAATAACACTTACATGTTTACTCTTCCAAAAGATAGAGGGACGTTATGTGTCTTTGATTCACGTACAAGACACCGAGTTAAAGCTGTAAAAAGTGGTATTCGTAACGTCTTGGTTGGATGGGCCGTTGGACCTAGATGGAGATAAATCTGGGTTGACAAACGGCCTATATACGTTGTATGATTTCATTAAACTCACTGAAATTTCATGGCAAAAGGATTTAAAGTACAGGCAGCGGCTCCCACAGCCCCTGCAGATGATTTTGATATTGAAAAGGTAAGAGCAGATCTGCAAGGGAAGAAAATCGTTTTCTGTCTTCCTGGTCGTGGATGTTCTTATACGTTTCTAAAGAACTTCGTGCAACTCTGTTTTGATCTGGTCCAGTGTGGAGCGGCCATTCAGATCTCACAAGACTACAGTTCCATGGTGAACTTTGCACGTTGTAAGGTTCTTGGTGCTAACGTTCTCAGAGGAAAGAATCAGATTCCCTGGGATGGTAAACTCGAATATGATTATCAGTTGTGGATTGATAATGATATCGTCTTCAATACTGAGAGTTTTATGAGACTCTATCAGTTGGGGATGGAAAAAGAAATCGCAGCTGGTTGGTACGCTACTGAAGACGGCATGACCACTTCCGTCGCTCACTGGCTCGAAGAAGAAGACTTTGTGAAGAACCGTGGTGTTATGAACCACGAAACCGTTGAGACGATCTCTAAGCGTCGTAAACCATTCACCGTGGACTACACAGGTTTTGGTTGGGTTCTGATCAAGAAAGGTGTCTTTGAGAACCTTGAGTACCCCTGGTTCGCTCCTCAAATGCAGGTCTTCGAGTCAGGTGATGTACAGGACATGTGTGGTGAAGACGTGTCGTTCTGTCTCGATGCCAAAAAGAATGGCTTAGAGATCTGGTGTGACCCTCGGATTCGTGTCGGACATGAAAAGACAAGGGTTATTTGAGGTTTATGTCAGCGGCGAACTCGTTTACTCGACAAATGATGAGATCGCCGCTCTTGACAAAATTCAGGACCTTGCGTTAGATTATCACGAGACAGGAGTTCCTGATCCATCCACTATTGAATTCGTAAGACATGGCGAAACTGAAAGCCTCCCTAACAGGGAAAACAATTATTGAGTCAAAACCGAAAAAAACTCGACAGGGCTGCGGTCAACACACCAAGTATGCCGCATCCTCTCGGAATAAAGCACGCAAACGTTATCGAGGACAAGGAAAATGAGTTACAACATTACACTGATCACTGAAGATGGTGAAGTGCAAATCACATGTGATGAAGACACTTCAATTCTAGATGCTGCTGAAGAACAGGGTGTTGACATGAACTATTCATGTCGTGCAGGCGCCTGTTCCTCCTGTGCAGGTAAACTGGTAGAAGGTACGGTTGATCAAGAAGATCAATCATTCCTTGATGATGACCAAATTGACGCTGGTTTCATTCTGACATGTGTGGCCAAACCCACTTCAGATTGTGTGGTTGAGACTGGTAAAGAAGACGAACTGTATTAATAATCATGACGGGGGGTTCACAAGACCCCCTTTTTTGTGTTTAAATAGTGGAAAGGGATAGAAACCCCTCAAAAAGTTCTGTTTTTCCCTATAAAGACAGAAAAATGGCTCAAAATCCAGTAGATCTAGGTAAAGATTTTATTGAAAGTGGAATGAGATTGATTACTCAGAGGTCATCAGACGAACTTTTGAAGAAGGCTCATGACCAAAAGTATGAAATTCCCGAAGATAGGATGTCAAGACCATGTGGAGGCCCTGGTGGTTTTGATGATTTTGTCGAACGTTGGCATGAGTAGTATAAATATATGAGACCAAAGTGTATCGTTAGATGCCTGCTATTGGACAATCACGATATTTTAAGGATATTTCCTTAAGTTTTAAGAGACATCCTGTAACGAATGACCTTATTTCGTTAACAAACGAAGCAGCCATCAAAAAATCAGTAAGAAATATCGTTCAAACCATCAATGGTGAACGACCATTTAACTCACTGATTGGTTCTGAGATTAGAAATTCGTTGTTTGAACCAGCAGATCGTGAAATTTTACTGCGTTTAGAACAAGAAATTGAGACCGCAATCAAAAACTTCGAAAAAAGAGTCAGATTGAGGTCTGTTAACGCTAGAAATCCAGTAGATTCTAACGAAATTGAAGTTATAATCAATTACGATATTATTGGTGAAGTCTTCCCTCCACAAGAAGTTTCATTTATTCTTCAACCAACTAGACAATAATGGCTTTCACACAGTATACAACTCTAGATTTTGAAGAAATTAAGGCTTCATTGCGTGATTATTTGAGATCTAACTCAAATTTTACTGATTTTGACTTTGAAGGATCGAACATGTCGATCCTTCTTGATGTACTTGCGTATAATACTTACATCAATGCGTACAACACCAACATGGTGGCTAACGAATCATTCATTGATTCTGCCACTTTGAGAGAAAATGTTGTTGCTTTAGCTAGAAATGTTGGATATGTACCCAGATCTCGTAGATCTGCAACTGCCCAGATAAGTTTTAGTGTTAATCTTGGTACAGGCCAAACAAAATCCACCCTGACACTGAAAGCTGGTATTGTTGCAATCGGTGATTATGCAAATACTAACTATACTTTCTGTATTCCAGAAGATATTACGAATCCAGTTGTTAATGGTATTTGTAATTTTACTGTAAATATTAAAGAAGGAACGTTTTTAACCAAAGAATTTATTGTAGACGCATCACAAACAAATCAGAGATTTGTAATTCCAAATTCTTTCGTTGATACAACAACAATTAAGACAAGAGTAAAAGATACTAGACAATCTACAACAAGTAGAGTTTGGAATTTGGTTGATAGTATTATTGGCCTTAATTCAGACTCTGAAATTTATCTTCTTCAAGAAGTAGAAGATGAGAGATATGAGATTATATTTGGTGATGGTAGATTTGGTAAGAAATTATCAAACAATAATGTAATATCCGTTTCATACATTACGACAAATGGAGTAAATGGTAATGGTGTTACCAACTTCTCGTTTGCGGGTACGCTAATTGATAATGATGGAGTCTCAGTTACGAGTGGAATATCTGCATTAACGACAAATTCTTCGGCATCTAATGGAGCTGAGATTGAATCTCTGTCATCGATCAAAAAATTAGCACCAAGATATTACTCTTCTCAAAGAAGAGCAGTTACCGCATCGGATTATGAGTCTATTATTCCCATAATTTACCCAAATACTCAAAGTGTTGTTGCATATGGTGGTGAATCTGCGACTCCTCCACAGTTTGGAAAAGTTTTTATATCAATAAAACCTTCAAATGGTCAATATATTTCCGAATTTGATAAGAGAACTATTATTGATAAGTTAAAATCATATAGTATTGCTGGAATTAGACCAGAATTGATTGATTTGAAGTTTTTGTTTGTTGAATTGGATTCAACTGTATACTACAACGTTAATATCTCTCCAGGAATTGAGTCTATTAAGACATCAGTAACTGAAAATCTTACAACATATTCAAATTCTGATGATTTGAATAAATTTGGTGGAAGATTTAAGTATAGTAAAGTTCAAAGAATTATAGATCAAACAAGTACATCAATTACATCCAATATTACTAAAGTAAAAATTCGCAGAAATCTTGAAGCTAACACTTCAAATCCAGCACAATACGAATTATGTTTTGGTAATCAGTTCCATGCTAACAATGATGGTTATAATATAAAGTCTACTGGATTTACGGTTGATGGAATTAAGGGAACAGTCTACATGACTGATAGATATGTTTCTTCTACTTTAGGAGAATTGTTCTTGTTTACTCTTGGCCCAGATAACCTACCAGTGGTTGTTAAAAAGAACGCTGGTACTGTAAAATATGACGTTGGTGAAATCCTTATAGATACTGTAAGGATTATATCTACAGAAAAACCTCAAAATATAATAGAGGTTGAAGCTGTACCCGAATCTAATGATGTTTTGGGTTTGAAAGACTTGTATGTCCAACTTTCTGTAGAGAAATCTACCATTTCCCCAGTTCTTGATGTAATTGCTTCTGGGTCAGACACATCTGGCACTAGATTCGTAACAACATCCAGTTTTTCCAACGGTAAGTATATCAGAGAATAATGATCGACACATCTTCTAAAAAGATCCAGGTTAATCAGGTAGTTTTTAACCAATTACCTTCTTTCGTACAAGAAGAAAATCCATTATTCGTTGATTTTCTCAAAACTTACTACGTTGGCCAAGAGAATTTAGGTGGAGCTTTAGATATTTCTTCAAATTTGAATGAATATCAAAAAGTAGAGACTTTTAGTGGAAACACCAATCTAATTGGGTTTACTACTTGCACTTCAAAGGTAAACTTCTTTGATTCCACAATCAATGTGACATCCACTGATGGGTGGCCTGATTCATATGGTCTTTTGAAGATTAATGATGAAATTATTTCATATACAGGAAAAACAAATACTTCATTCACGGGTTGTTTTAGGGGATTTAGTGGTGTTGAGAGTCTCCATGGAAATGTAAATCCAGATACTCTTGTTTTTTCTGAAACCACTGCAGCCTCACACAAAAAAGATACCAGAGTAATAAATTTAAGTAATCTTTTCTTACAGGAATTCTGGAAAAAGACAAAAGAACTGTTCTTGCCAGGATTTGAAGAAAGGGAAATCGTATCTTCCGTAGATAAAGCAAACTTTTTAAGACAGGCTAAGGATTTTTACTCATCTAAAGGTACTGACGAAGCAGTAAAAATTCTTTTTGGAATTCTTTACAATAAAGATGTTGATGTAATAAAACCCATTGATTATTTGATTGCTCCCTCTGATGCTGATTTTGTAGCCACACGAGATTTAGTTGTAGAATCAGTCAGTGGGGATCCTTCTAAGGTTGTTGGTCAACCATTAAAACAGGTTGGTAATGATTTTTCTGAAGGTTCTATCTTTAATGTTAAAACCACAGATAGAAATGGAAAAATATACTATACGTTAAGTTTAGCAAAATCTACTCTTAAGGGTGATTTTGATATTACGGGATCCACGAGATTAAGTAAGAATATTTCCATTGGCAGTACGGTTCTTAACGTAGACTCCACTATTGGATTCCCCGACAGTGGAACTTTCTATGTTGGTGCAGGTCTTACTGTAGGAATCGCAACCTACAAGAGTAAAAATTCCACACAGTTTTTTGGAGTGAGTGGAATTTCTTCTGCACACTCTGATAATACTTTGGTCAGATCTTCAAATCTTGTTTATTCTTATGAGGATGGTAATTTATCAAAACCTGTATTTTTCAGATTGACGGCCGTCATTAATAGTACTGATATTGATGAATTTAGTTACTTCTTAGAAAATGATTCTATTTTTGCAAAAAATCTTGGTAATTATAGTAGTAATGTAGACTACAGACTAAATTCTTGGATTCATAACATTAAAACAGTATCTAAAGTATCTGTAGATGTTTTCAAAAATGAATCTAATATTGATTTGGTCACAAATACTATCAACACAATAGATCCTCACTTATTGAGAATTGGTGATAGTGTAACTTTGTTGGATCAGACCTCAAACATAGCCTCAAATGTGGAGGCAACAGTAACAAAGGTAGTAAACAATAATTCCTTCCAGATTGATATTATAAGTGGAACTTTATCAGTTTCAAGAGTTTACAAAGTAAGGAAAAATTTATTATTTGCTTCTAGTAATAATTCATTTGTAAAAACTAGTGATTTTATTTCTAATGTCCAGAATACGTACACCGATAAATCGGATGAGAACGTTTATGTAGCCTCTGGAAGTCTCCCATCATTCAAAATATATGCAACTGATCGCAGAAAAACCTTTAGTTCTTCAGATATCTCTAGTAATTCAATTACTATATCAAATCATGGATTTTTGACTGGAGAACTTGTCAATTATAAACCAACGGGCATCGGATTGACCGTTGTTACTGGATTATCCACAAATACAACATATGCAGTTGTTAAAATTGATGATAATACTATAAAACTTGCAAGAAGTGCTGGTGATGCACTAGTAAAAAGATTTTTAGATATTTCTTCTGGTGGAACAACACATTTAGTTGTTCCAGAAAAATTATCTGGTAAAAAGCTTCAACATCAAAACTTCTTAAGGAAATTCCCAAGAAACTATACTATTCCCGAGTATAGAAAGCCACTTGAAAATGAATCTATTGGAATGTTCCTGAATGGAACTGAAATTATGTCAAATAGATCTGGAGATTCTATTTGGTATGGGCCAATAACAGGAGTAGAAGTTCAAAATGGTGGTTCTGGTTATGATGTGAAGTTCCCACCGAACATCAATATATCGGATATCACAGGAGTTGGTGCAACTGCATATGCAATAGTAGAAAATGGAAAGTTTGAAAAAATTGAGATATTATCTGGTGGATTTGACATCCAAAAACCACCTGTTATTTCAATTACTGGTGGAAATGGATCTGGTGCAACAGCCGAAACAAGAATAAGAAGAGAACAGACAACTAGAACATTTGACCCAGATAGTGGCGTCAATACTTCAACAAATACTATTACTTTCCCCAATAGACACCTTTTCGACAATGGAGAAGAAGTTTTCTACCAAAAGGCGACTGGATTTGCAGCTGTTGGTGGATTAGTAGATAAGTCGATCTATTATTTACATGTAAAGGATGACTATTCTGTTCAATTTATGTCATCATATGATGATGCTGTAAATGGGATAAATCCAATTAATCTTACCAGTGCATCTGCTGGTGTTAATACAGTAAAAACTACTAAGTATCGTGGAGTTCTTGATAGTGTTGTAATTACTAACAGTGGTTCTGGATATTCTAATAGAAGAGTCGTAGTCACGAATTCAACATATCCACCCATAGATTACACTACTATTGGAGATATTAATTCTGGTATCAGTACATCAAATGATTATGTCTTCTTCAAAAATCATGGATTTAGAACGGGTGATTTAGTTGAATATAAATCGGATTCTCCTATCTCTGGATTATCCACCGTTCAAAATTATTATGTCGTTAGAGTTGATGAAGATAAATTTAAATTAACATCGGCCGGAATAGGCACCACATCAACAACTTCATTCCTTAATAAACAAGAATTTATTAATTTGAAGTCGGTAGGTGGATCAACACATACTTTCAAATATCCAGATATTCATATTAGTGTTGATGTTGTAAGTGGAGTTGCAAATACCGCATATTCGACACCATCACTTCGTCCAGTTTGTGTTGGTGAGATTACACAATGTCCTTTGACTTCTGTTGGATCTGGTTATGGAGCTACAGACTGTATTAATGTTCATAGAAAACCAAACGTAACTGTTTCAAATGGATCTGGAGCGATAATCGATATTGTTGTCGATAATGGTCAAATTGTAAATGCTTTCGTAAAATCTGGCGGTGGTGGATATCAGACTCCACCAAAAATCACAGTGTCTGGTGAAGGAAAGTATGCAAAATTAGTAGCCAATGTCTCTAATGGAGTCGTTACAAGTGTTACTATTAGCGATACTGGGAAAGATTACGTCCAAAGTACAACCTCAGTAGTTGTCCGCCCTGCAGGATCTGGAGTTAAACTTGATGGAAAGGTAAAGGAGTGGAAACTAACAACACTGAAAAAATATAGACCAGCTATAAATGAAAATGATGATGGTATTTTAGTCCAAAGTCAAAACGAAAATTATGGACTGAAATATATTAATACATATCTCCCAAGACAACTGAGATTAATTCTTGAAGACAATATTGAAGATGATTTCTCAGAAAAATCAACTGTTGCTCACTCTCCTATTGTTGGTTGGGCTTATGATGGATCTCCGATTTACGGCCCATATGGTTATGGAACTCCTAGTGGTGGAACTGTTAGGAGAATGGTTTCTGGATATAAACTTGTAAACAAAGGAAATAGACCATCAACATCTATATTTCCATATGGATCATTCATTGAGGACTATGTTTATAATGCAAGTGGAGATCTAGACGAATTCAATGGTAGGTTCTGTAGAACTCCAGAATATCCCGATGGTGTGTATGCATACTTCTGCACAATTCAAGCCACCAATAGTTCTATAAGTCCATTTGCAAACACTAGAGAACCAGAATTCCCATATGTATTGAATGGATTCAAATATAAGAGAGATCAGTTTAACGAATCCGCAGTTTCTATTCAAAATTTACCACTAGTCAATAGTAGTGATTTGGTAAGAAACACTTACTACTATAAACTCGGTTTTTCAAACTCAGAATACAATTATCTGGTTACTGATCAACTAAAAGATAGTGAGTTAATTGTAAGAAGCATAGAAAATGGTGGAATTAATACTGTCAGTGTTATACTTCCAGGCCAAAATTACAAAGTAAATGAACAGATTAGATTTAATAATCTAAATTCTTTTGGAAATGGTGCAGCTGCCAAAGTACGCAATTTAGTTGGAAAAGGTCTGTCTACATTATCATACAATATTAAAACTGTACCAAATGTAAGTTTTGTTTATTCCAATGATGTCGTAACAGGAATCGCTACTACAGCACATGGATTAAAAAATAATGATCTTATTGTAATCAGTGGAGTTGGAACAGGACAACTTTCTTTTATAGAAGGTTCTAGAACAATTTCTGTTTCCACAGTAACTTCCAAATTAGATAGTGGATTACTGACTATCGCAGAAACAGGAATAACCACAACAATAACCCTACAACAATCTCCAAATAATGATGCAATTCAGGTAGATGATATTATTGGGATAGGAACAGAAAGATTATCCATCCTCTTTATTGACAGGCCAAAAAATCTATACAGAGTTCGTAGACAAGCTGGTTTTGCAGGATCGCATTTCCAAGGATCTCCAGTTTCTCTTGACCAAAGAACATTTAGTTTTGAGGTTGGATTAAAGACAGATTTATCAACTCCCAAAAACTCTAAAATTGTCTTCAATCCTCAGTCTACAATAGGATTTGGAACAGCTGAGGTTGTAAAAACTGTTGTTGGTATTGGCACTACAATCGTAGTTAGAGTAAAGGCAAAAGATGGCACTATTTTAAGTGATCATCAACTACCACCACCAGGATCAACAGCTGATAATGCAATCACAATTACAAATCATAATTTTGTAACTGGTCAAGCAATAAAATATAACGTTGGACCTACTGGATTTGGAATGACAGTTGCCAATGATTTGGCCTTAAGTGATACTTTCCAACTAGTAGATGATCAAATTGTATATGCTGTTAAGAAATCAAATAATCTTTTAGGTATATCAACAACATTATCTGGAATTGGTAGTACTACTACTTCTTTGTACTTCTCAAATATTGGTAGTGATGTTGACCATTCATTTACTACGACTGAAATAGAATATGTTGGAACAGTAAAGAGATATGATGTTACGGCTAAAGTAACGCAACCACATGTTCTCAATACTGGCGATAAAGTAAAAGTTAATGTTTTACCAAATAAAACAATATCAACGGAAATTGAATATGATTTGTTGTCAAGAAAGACAATTACCACACCAACTTACTTATCATCATCTTCATCTGTAATTGGTGTTGGATCTACAAATTCTGTAATAACGTCCTCCAGTCATGGTTTTGTTTCTGGGGACAAAATCGTTTATAGATCTGGATCTTCCGTAGTTACACCTTTGGTCGATGGTGGAGAATATTACATTAAAAAAATAAATGATGATAAATTCAGATTATCTACTAACTATTCGGATTCAACCACTCCTGGTGGATCATATATTGGAATAAACAGTTTTGGAAGTGGAGTTCACAAAATTGCAAAAATTAATCCACATATTGTAGCTGTTAGAGGAAACTCCATTGGATTTGCAGTTTCTGATAACTCTTTGACTGATCTCAAATTAGAGTTCTTTGAGGATCAAAATTTCGTTACTAGATTTGAGGGTGTTGGTATTTCTACTGAAATTATAAGATCTGGAACTCCTGGAACCCCTGGGGCTAAGGTTACACTTAAATTGAGTGAGAATACGCCAACCCCACTGTATTACAAGTTAACCCCAACAAACTTAACGACCATTGATTCGCAGAGAAGAGAAGCTGGGCCAGATAATAGTGTAAAATCTGGATCAAAAATTATCGTAACACCAAGTACTTACTCTGGAACATTTAGTATAACAACTACTTCAAATAGCACGGAGTTTGTATATCAGACAGCTGAAAAACCAGAATTTACTCCATATACTACTTCTGGAATAACCACGTTTAATTACACCACAAATTCTAAAACAGCAACTGGTGGTATTCATGACATCTTTGTTACTTTCCCTGGTGTCAACTATAAACAGAACCCAGGAATATCTACAATAGTAACCACAAGCGGAGAAAATGCATTACTGCGAATCTATGACAATGGAATTGGTAAACCAAATAATGTAGATTTGATTAGAATTGGATATGATTATCCTTCCGACAAATCAATTCAACCAACGGTTGATATTCCAACAGTTATTACTATCAGTAACAACTTTGCTATGTCACAAGTTGGTGTTCTTACCGCTGGAAGAAATTACGTTACTGCTCCAGACTTGATTATTCCTGGTCGTGACGATGTTGTATTGACAGCAACTTTATCTGGAACGGGAATTGGCCAAGTCACAGTTGAAACTGCTGGTAGAGGATTTAATGAAGTTCCCACCCCACCAAGAATTGTTGCTATCAACAATACAAATGGTATTGGTATTGTTTCAACAAGTTCTAATGGAGACACTAACTTTGTAACATTGGAACAACCAACAAACGGTTGGAAATCGGATGGAAGCGACTTCCCATTCTCTGTTGGAGATAGAATATTTGTCGAAGGAGTTGGAACAGCTCAAACTACATTCTCTTCAACTGGTGGATACAACTCCGAAAACTATGACTATACCTTCTTTACTGTAAAAACAAGAAATCCATCTTCCTCTCAAATTACATACTCTATTGCTGGTTTGGGTACGACAGGTGGAACATATAATCCAGATACTTCTGCTGGTAGAGTAATCAGACAGAAAGATCTTCCTACATTTACTGCATTGTTAATACCAGAACCATTCTTTGATGGTGAAGGACTCACATATGGTGCAAATGGCAAAGCCTTCGTATTGGCAAATTCTGGATTTAATCCTGTCACAAATACTCTCAGAATTAGATCAACAACATCCGAAATTAAAATTGGTGATGTCATAAAAGGACAACTATCTTCTGCTCAGGCAACTGTTCGTAATGTAATTTCTAGAAAATCGTTCTTTAAGACAGATTATTTTGCTGACAGAGTTCAGGGATGGAAGAAGGATACTGGAAAACTGAATGATGACTATCAAAAGATAACTGATAGTGATTACTATCAAGCATTCTCTTACTCTCTAAAGAGTGAGGTTCCATACGATACTTGGAAAACATCCGTTGATAGTCTTGTACATACAACAGGATACAAGAATTTTTCAGATCTCATAATCAGATCAAATAGCACTGCTGGATTTGCAAGAAGTAATGACCTGAGAACAAAAGAATTAAAATCCGATACTTCATTAACAGTGAATGTTGATAATGAAGAATCATTCTTTACCAAAACTGATTTTGACCTGGCCGGAGAGGAAACCATCAAAACCTTCTTGAAAGGTGTAGAAAGAGAAACCTCTAAGTTTATTACTCTCCAAAACAAAAAAATTACATCATTCATTAACATCATAACAAATAAAGTTGATCTTATTGATGACATCTCTCCACAATTCACTGGTATTGGAACTACAACATCTGCAAAGTATGTTGGATTGACAAGCTTTAAGCTGTTATCTGATGGTATTCCCCTCTTTACAAAGGTCTTTGATGGATCTGATAGTGATGTTATTTCTGTCGGTTCTTCTTTACTTAGAATAAACAATCACAACTTCCAAACAGGTGAAAGAGTTAAGTATGATCCTTCTGGCGCTTACGGAAACAATAGAATCGGTATTGATACAACTAACGTTGTTCTCGGTGGGGTCTCAACAAATTTCTTACCATCTGAGGTTTATGTTATCAAAGTGAACAATAATTTCCTGTCACTGGCTGGATTAGCCACTGCTGCAGCGTCAGGAAATGCCTTATCCTTTAGAAGTGTTGGATCTGGAACCTCACATTCGTTGGATGTTTTGCGTCCAGATGACAGAGTTATTATTGAGATTGATGAAATAATCCAACCACCACTCTTTAGAAGAACAGTTGATGTTGCACTAGACGAAGCTGTAGGAGTTGGTTCAACAACCATAAAAGTTGTTGGTGTTACTTCTATTTCGGTTAATAATCTCTTGAACATTGACAATGAGATAATGAGAATTTCTACAGTTGGTTTAGGATCAACAAATGTTCTTGAAGTGGAACGTGGAGTTCTTGGCAGTGTGGCGGCCGCCCATACAGTTGGTGCAGCTGTAACAATGAGAGGAGGAAGTTTCCATATTGTAAAAGATGTAATTCACTTTGTAACACCTCCTTATGGTAAAGTTGGAGTAACAACTCTACAACCTGGAATCGGAACAAATTCCACGTTCCAAGGAAGAGTATTCAACAGAAAGGATCCAACTACAAACTTTATCTTTGATGATATTTCTCAAAACTTTAGTGGAATCGGAAAAACCTTTACTCTTCTCCAAGATAGCCAAGATGTCACTGGTATTGTTACCACAGTTGGTGGCGGCGGAGAAGTAGTCAATCAGGGTATCATATTGATTAATAATATGAATCAAAGACCACTAATTGATTTTGTAATGCAGGAGAGATTAGATCCAGGTATCGGAGCATCTGTTATTTTCACTGGCACTAACAGAGAAAATCTTCCTAGAGGTGGTATTGTTGAAAATTACACTATTGGTTTTGGTACTAATTATCAACCCTTGGTTGCTGCAGCAGCTACTGCAATCATCAATGGTGCTGGAGCCATTGAAAGTGTAATTGTAACTGGTGGTGGATCTGGATATAGATCTGCACCCATTGATATTCAAGTCTTCAATCCATTGGGTATTGGATCGACTGCTGTGCTTCAAGCCACCGTTGGTTCTGCTGGAACAATCACTGGTATCACCACAGTTAGTGGTGGATCTGGTTATGCAAGTACAACTCCACCATTTATTGTTGTTGGACTTGGAACTGGATATGAAAAAATGACATATAGTGGTGGCAGTGGAAGTGGATTTAAGGCCTCAGTTGTTGTTGGAACTGGTGGTAGTATCGTAGACTTTAAAGTCGATGATGCTGGCATTGGTTATCAAAACGGAGAAGTTCTAACGGTTGTTGGAATCCCCACAGGATCTGGTGGTTTTAGTCCACATACTATAACAGTCACTTCAATCTACAATGATAGTTTTGCTGGATTTAGTTTCGGGCAATTACTGGAACTTGATAGTTTTGAAGATCAATTTGATGGTAGTCAAACTACGTTTACCCTGACAAAAACAACAGTTAATAAGGATATTATTAACATTGGATCAAATGATACAACTGTAAAACCAGCAAACAACCTGTTGGTGTTCATTAATGATATTCTTCAACAACCAGGTCAGGCCTACGAGTTCAATGGTGGAACTCAAATGACATTTACTGAGCCTCCAAAGGCAGGAAGTAAATTGCAGTTGTTATTCTTTAGAGGTTCTAATTCTGACGTTGATGATGGAACTCCATTTGCCACTATTAAGGTTGGCGACACATTACAACTTGAAAGAAAAGTAAATTCTTTACAACAAAAAGAAAGAAAGGTTACATCAATTACTGGTGTACAAAAAGTACAAACTAATCTCTATAGTGGTGCAGGAATTAATCCTGATAGATCTTTTGTTAGACCTCTGACATGGACTAAACAGAAGAGTGATCTGATACTTAATAATCAGGCACTATCTAAGTCAAGAACAAATTATTCATCCAATATAGTACCAACAACCAATATTATTCAGAATGTCGGATTGACATCAAACTTCTTCTATGTTATTGATGCTTTCCCAATCTTCAGTGCATTGGATAACAGATCAACTAGAAATGAAGTACCTGGTGATTTTGGTGTAGACATTATTGCACAAAATAATGTTGACAGAGCCGATGCAACGGTATCTGTATCTGTTGGAGGAACTATTGTAAGTCCTGTGGTTACGGATAATGGATCGGGATACATCAATCCACCCACTGTTTCCTTTGCCTCATCTGTCGCACAAATTAGAGAAATTGGTAGAACCTGGACACAAAGAACATCATACACGGATGTTAATTATCAAGGAATTGAAAGATTTAATGGAATGTTCGTTGCTGTTGGTAGCACAACAGGTATCAACACTTCTACATCTGGTGTTTCTTGGTCAAATAGTCCAAATTCAACAACATTTGGTGACCTCAATGCCATAGTTGGAATGACAACTCATTTGGTTGTTGTTGGTGCCTCTGGAACATGTGGATTCTCTACCGATGGATTAACTTTCTCTCCTTCTACAACATTTAGAAGACGCAATGTATTCCCTCTTATATTCTGGGATAACATAACAGTCAGCCAAAATATTAATGATGTGGCATTTGGAAATAATATTGGAGTTGCAGTTGGTGCGGCTGGCACAATTATGTTTACCGTGTCTGGTTATGCTGGATTTGGTACTGCTTTTGAAGTTACAACTAAACAATCCTCACAAAATCTTAATGGTGTTTCTGCCAACGGAAATGTATTTGTAACCGTGGGTGATAACGGAACCATTCTAAGATCAACGAATGGTCAAACTTTCTCTGGTGTTTCAACTTCATCTATAACAACCAAACTTAACGGTATTAAGTATGCTGATGGTAAGTGGATTGGAGTTGGAGTTGGTGGAACAATCATCAAATCTGTGAATAATGGATTAACTTGGTCTGTGGTTTCCGCAGGATCTACTTTTGATCTTAATAATATTGATTTTAGAGATAATGTTTGGGTTGCAATTGGCCAATCAGGAATGGTCCTAAATTCCACAGATACAAACACTTGGTATAAGAAACATATTGGATCTGGTAATGACTTCAATGACACTGCATTTGGTGATAACAAACTGATAGCAGTTGGATTGTCATCAAGTATCTATTCCAGTGAGTTTGAAACAGTTTCTGCTGCTGGAACTGCAACCATATCTAATGGTCAAGTTACTGGGATCAATATTGATGAACCTGGTTTTGGCTATAATCCAAATGCAAATGTTGAGGTTCTTATTGATACTGAGCCAGTAACAAAAGAAACAATTTTATCCGTTAGTGTTGAAGGTGACTATGGTGATGTTGTTAGTGTTGCAACTTCATCAACTGGTATTGGTACTGATAAACCAATGGTAATCTTTGAATTAGATTCCGATTCATATCTTGATCAAGCTGCATTTAATAATATTACAAAATCAGGAATTAATACTGGTGATTACTATACAATTTCTAATTCTTTTGTTGGTAATGCTTGCACATCGATTACGATTTCTGATCAAGTGATTGGAATTGGAACTACTTTCTTAGATAATGTTTATAAAGCAGACTTTGTTTCTTCTTCTAATAGTGGAATTGTTACCGTTTACTCAAACGTGAGAAGTATCACTGGAATTGCAACTACTAGTTTTACTCCTAGAATTGGTAAATATAGTTGGGGAAGAGTTTACAACTTCTCCAGAGATTCATTGAATCCAAGGGCATTTGTCGCCCAAACAACCAATGGATTCGCTGGTCTGTCCACATCTCCAGTTGTACAACGTAATCTTCCTTTGAGACAAAACTGGAGTGATCTGGATCAGACAACATAAATAAATCTATAAAAAACTCATAGTAAAATGCCCGCGATTATCTCTGATCAATTTAGGATTTTGAATGCCGCAAATTTTGTGGCTGGTGTGGCTAATACCGCAAATTCATACTATACGTTTTTAGGTCTTCCCAACTCTGGTGATCATGGGTTGGGATATGGAGATGTTGGGCCTGGATATGGAACTACGGACTGGAATACCAACACTCCAGCTCCGAAAGATGGACTAAAACAATATAATGACGTTCATGATACAATGATTGCCCTTAAAAAATTGGGCACTGGTGATGTAAAACGAATGGTTAGAAAGTACACATGGACTGCGGGCACAGTCTATGAGATGTACAAACATAACTACACCAGAGATAATCTTTCACCTCAAACCTCCTCTACCAATCTGTATGATGCAAAATACTATGTTGTAAACAGCCAGTTCAAAGTTTATCTTTGTATTAATAATGGACAGTCTCCATCAAGTCCAACTGGTAGACAATCTTTAGATGAACCAACATTTACAGATTTAGAGCCAAAGGCTGCTGGTAGTTCTGGAGATGGATATCTCTGGAAATACATGTATACCATCAACCCCAGTGATATTATTAAATTTGATTCCATTGATTATGTTCCTGTTCCAAATAATTGGGGAACAGGTGATACAAATGATGTTAAGAACGCTGCAGTTGATGGAAAAATTGAAACTGCACTGATCGTTAATGCTGGTGGTGGATATCAACCAATTTCCACAACATTTAACAATATTCCTATTCTTGGGGATGGAACTGGAGGAAAGGCCTCAATCAGTGTTGATTCACAAGGTAAAGTGAGTAGTGTTACTGTAACAAATGGTGGCGTAGGATATACAAAGGGTGTAATTAATTTCTTCCCTGGTGCTCCTGGTGCCGAAACTGGTGGTCCAATTTCTGGACTTTCTGCAGTTGGTGTTGGAACTACTTCGGTTGCAGAATTTGAAGTTGTTATTCCACCCCCAGGTGGCCATGGATATGATGTGTATCGTGAACTTGGTGCCTTTAGAGTTCTCCTATACTCTAGATTTGAAAATGATTCAGCTAACCCTGATTTTATTACTGGTAATGATTTTGCAAGAGTTGGAGTGGTTAAAAATCCAACTACACCATCAGGGAGCATTCTTCAATCTTCAAGAGCTAGTGCCCTTGTTGCACTGAAACTGAAATCATACTCTGGTGGAGATATTTCAAATACTGTTTACACTGTAGATACTCCAGTCTATCAAACCATCGGAGTTGGATCTACAGCTGTTGGTTATGTTGCAAATTGGGATAGTGCAACTGGTGTTTTAAAAGTTTACAATCCTGTTGGACTAGCATCTACTGCTTATGGATATAGAATGGTGGATTTCACATCACAGATTGGAGTTGGTGGAAGTTACAGTATTAATGGACAAACTTCTGGATCGGTTCTGGGTATTGAAACCAGTTTTGGAACCGCCGCAACTCCAGGCACTGCAACAACCATCGGTAGTGCATTAGTACAGTTGGGTCAGAATTTTGTTGAAGGTGTAGCACCTCCAGAAGTTAAAAAATATTCGGGAGATGTCTTATACATAGATAACAGGGCCGCTATTCAACGTAGTGCCACTCAGAAAGAAGACATTAAAATCGTTCTAGAGTTCTAAAGACATGCCACAAGAGACAAACCTCAACGTAAGTCCTTATTTCGACGATTTTAATGAGGACAAAAACTTTAATAGGGTCCTTTTTAAACCATCCACTCCTGTACAAGCGAGAGAATTAAATCAACTGCAAAGTATTTTGCAGGGGCAAATTGAACAGTTTGGTAAACATTTCTTCAAAGAAGGATCTCAAGTAATCCCAGGACAAGTAGCTTTTGATCCTGCATATCAAGCTGTAGAGTTATCCGATACTTTCTTTGGAATTCAGGTATCGGAATATGTTGATAAACTAGTTGGAAAGGTTATAGTAGGTGCAGAATCTGGTGTTGAAGCAAAAGTAGTAAATTATCTGACACCTAGTCAGTCTGAAAGAGGAACAAATACTTTATATGTAAAATACACAAAATCTGCTGATGATTTTGCAGGTGAAAAGTTTTTAGATGGAGAAAATTTATCTGCAAAAAGTGATATTGAATACGGTCTTTCCAGAATTACAGCAAATAATCCTTTTGCTTCGTGTGTTCCTTCTGGTGCAACCTCAACTGGTTCGGCCGCCGCTATTCAAGAGGGTGTTTATTTCATAAGAGGATTCTTTGTAAAAGTACAGAGTGGAACTGTAGTATTAGATCAATATACAAACAAACCAACAGCGAGAGTTGGATTACTCATCAGTGAAAATGTAGTAACTGCATATCAAGATGATAGTCTGTTTGATAATGCGGCTGGATATTCTAATTTTTCCGCTCCTGGAGCTGATAGATTCCAAATCAAGACGACTCTTATAAAGAAAGATATTGATGATGTAAACGATGAGAACTTTGTAGAACTTATACGATTAAAGAACGGTGTAATCGAAAAGTTTGTAGCAAAAACAGATTATAATATTATCCAAGACGAATTAGCGAGAAGAACATTCGATGAGAGTGGTGACTATTACGTTGATCCCTTCCAAGTAACAGTTAGAGAGTCACTCAATGATAATAGGGGGAATAATGGTGTATATCAAAGAACACAAAAAACTGCGAATGGGGGAACACCATCAAAAGACCTGATGGTTTATAGGGTTTCTCCTGGAAAGGCCTATGTTCGTGGTTATGAGATTCAAAAGATAACATCAACATTAATTGATGTTCCAAAGCCCAGAACAGTAAAAACTGTTGAAAATGGAACTACCATTTTTAATGGTACATCGCAAACTAAATTATTCAATGTACATGGATCTCCTGTTGTTGGTTTTGGAACAACGGCCACTCTTAGCCTTAGAAGTCAATTAACAAATACCAATGGCACCGCAGCTGGTATTGAAATTGGTAATGCTAAAGTTTATGATTTCAAATTAGAAGCCGCAGCATATGCCGATGGTTCCACAAAATATGACTTATCTCTTTATGATCTTCAAACATTTACTGTAATCACGGTAAATGCAGATCAAACACTGACAACACCAGTTCATGTCAAGGGATCAAAGAGTGGAGCGACGGCCTTCCTCAAGAACAATGTATCATCCAGTAAATCATTAACACTTACTGATACGACTGGTATTTTCTTAAAAGACGAATCTTTAATTCTGAATGGAATTCAAGAACCAGTAACCATTACTTCTGTAAGAGAATATGGTATTGGAGATATTAAGTCCTTACACCAAACAGTAGGAATTAATACTTTTACCGCAGATTTAATTCATAACAATATTTTTGATCTGTCTAGTGCAGGGGCAGAGTTTACTATTGCTACAAATGGAACAGTTACTACACCAGGGAATAAGTTTTCTGCTGGTATTAAAACTGGCGATCTTGTAGCGTATAGTGTAGAGAATAAAACTGATATTACATTTAACAGAGTAAGTGCTCTTTCTTCCGATGGATCAACAATTACAATTGTTGGTTTAGGTCAGAGTGTTTCTGGAGTTTATGATGGTGGTTTAACTACCACACAGATAAAAACTAGCGATTTCTACTTAGTAAAACCTGGTATAACAAATGCAGGTCAGGGACAATTAGTAAGTACTCTACCCTCACCATACATTTCAAACGTAAGTTTGGACAATGCATCTATTGAGATTAGAAAACAATATACTCTAAATGTTTCCTCAAATAAGGCTACAGTTTCTGTAAATGATGCAAGTCTTTTCTTCCTTCCATTTGATGAAGAGAGATATAACCTTGTTTACTCTGATGGCACTATTGAATCTCTGACAGATAAAAATGTTGTATTGAACGCAACATCAAAATCTATTTCACTTGTTGGATTGAGTAAGGCATCAGATACTAATGCACTTCTTATTGCATCATTGAAGAAAATTGATGTTCAAGCCAGAACTAAGAATATTAGTAGATGTTCAAAACTGACTGTAAATAGATCAAAATATGAATCTTCTGGTTCAACCAATACTTCAACCAATAATGGATTAACCTACAACACGGTATATGGAACAAGAGTTGAAGATGATGAAATTTCACTGAATGTCCCTGATGGTATAACGGTACATGCAATATTTGAGTCATCTACAACATCTGCACCAACAATTCCATCCATTACACTAGTCAATAAAAGTGCGGACTTAACAGAGGCTATTCAGGGGGAATTTGTAACTGGTTCTACAAGTGGAGCGGTTGCTAGGGTTGTAACGAGAACTGCATCTAAAGTTGAGATTGTTTATCAAAACGAACTTAGATTTGAAGTTGGTGAAAGTGCATTCTTCGAAGAGTCTGGAATTAACGGAGAGGTTTCTATATCCGTTCTTGGTGACAAAAATATTTCTACTGAATTTACATTTGATAATGGCCAAAGACCTGAATATTATGACTACTGCCGATTGATAAGAAATTCAGACGCACAAGAACCACAGAGACAGATTACAGTAGTTTTTGACCACTATGTAATTGATTCTTCTACAAGTGGAGATATTACTACTGTCAATAGTTACCCAACAGACGCATATGATGAGGACATAACATTTATAGATGGTATTCCTGCTACTGACTTAATTGATGTTAGACCAAGAGTCAAAAACTATAATCCTGCTTCTGATACTGATTCTCCATTTGAATATGACTTCCGAGATTTCTCTTCTGGAAGTGTAAACAACATAATTTTACCAGATAGTCCACTAATTCTTGACTACTCATATTACTTGGGAAGAGTTGATAAACTTCTTCTCAATAGAGATGGATTCTTTGAGGTACGTCAAGGAGCTCCTTCAGAAGATCCAGTAGCTCCAGCAGTTCAAGCTAATAGTTTCTTAGTAGCGACTTTATATCATAGACCATATACTAGAAATGCGAGATTTGAAAGTAAATCTAGACTTTCAAATCATAAGAGATATACAATGTTTGATATCTCTAGATTGGAAAAACGATTATCAAATGTTGAATTCTACACTCAATTGTCATTACTTGAAGCAGAGACTTCTAATCTTGTAATCAAAGATCCTGATACAGGCCTTGACAAATTCAAGTCTGGTTTCTTTGTTGATAACTTTACAAGTCATTCTGCTCATGATATTTCAAGTCCAATTTTTAAAGCCTCAATTGATAAGAAAGAAGGTGAACTGAGACCATCTCACTTCACAACAGGTCTTGATCTTCTTATTGGATCTGAACAAGTCGTTGGTATTGGAACAACGGCTAATCCTAATGCAGACTTAACTACTGTTTCAGATTTACAATCAAACTCTCTCCAAAAAACTGGAGATTTGATTACACTCAAGTATACAGAAACACCACTCGTTGAACAAAAATTTGCAACGAGTGTAGAAAATGTTAATCCATTTGCTGTAATTAACTGGGTTGGTGTTGTTGATCTAAATCCAGATTCTGATATTTGGATAGATGAAAAAACACTTGATGTTAATAACGTGGAGGAAGAGGGGAATTATCAAGCCTTCATGGATTCTCTGCAGATTGATCCAAACACAGGCCTGTCTCCTATTGATTGGAACTCATGGGAAGAAACTTGGAGTTCGACTGATGTAACCTCAGAAGACATTGACGTAGAACTTGTTGATAAGAAGAAGAAAGTAGGTAAATGGAAGGGGGGATTCAAGAAGGGTGGTAAAACTACTGGTTCTGGTTTGGCAAAACGCCACAGAAAAATTACTACCACCGAAACTTATGAAACAACTTCTCTAGAAACTACCACCGTCACAACTGGTTTAGAAAAAACTGGTGTTCAGTATAAAGTTACGGAGACATTTGATACCAAGAGTCTTGGAACTAATTTGATAAACACAACTCTCATTCCTTACATGAGATCTAGAAATATTGAGTTTATTTCTAATAGGATCAAACCAAAGACCCAATTCTACATTTTCTTTGATGGTGAGGATGTAACAAAGTATTGCACTCCAAAATTACTGGAAATAACCATGAACAGTGGTGTTTTCCAAGTTGGTGAAAAAGTAACTGGTAAAATGAAGAGTGAATCAAATGATGGTATCTCTCCAGAAATCAGTTTTAGAGTTGCTGATCCAAATCACAAGTATGGATCATATGACAATCCCGAAATTACATATGCAGTAAATCCATATGCACCTTCAACTTCTTTAGGTGAAAACTATTCGGCTACAAGCACTGTACTCAACGTTGATACTGGATCTCTTCAATTACAAGTTCTTGGTGATTACTTTGGATATGTGGCAAAGGGAATGAAGATCACTGGCCAAACCAGTGGTGCCCAGGCAGTAATTAAGGATGTCAGATTGATTACTGATGAGAAGGGCGTTTTAATTGGAACATTCTTTATTCCAGATGGCGTGGATGCTACAACTGCTCCACAGTTTACGACTGGTACTAAGTCATTTAGAGTTACGAGTTCTATTGTTAACTCTTTGAGTCCAACTGAAAATCCATCTACTGCAGAAACGAGTTTCAAAGCCGAAGGTACTCTCAATACGTTCCAAGAAACTATTGTTACTACTAAAAATGCAAAAATTGAAACTATTTCTCATACAGACTCAACAACTGTATCCAATCAGACACAAAAAATTGTTAAAACAGAGTCATTTGAGGAAAAAGTAACCTATCAAAACCAGTGGTACGATCCTCTCGCAGAATCTTTCCAGGTTGTAGACGAGACTGGTGTCTTTATTACTTCAGCAGAAGTATTCTTTAAGTCAAAAGACACGGAAATTCCAGTCACGGCTCAAATCAGAACTATGCAAACTGGTTTGCCAACTAATACTGTTGTTGCCTTTGGTGAAAGAATTTTAGAACCAGAACAGATCAAACTGTCGGATAATGGAAGTGTTCCTACCAAGTTTACTTTCCCATCTCCAGTTTACTTACCAAAAGGTGAGTATGCCTTGGTTCTTCTTTCTGCATCAAATGACTATGAAGTCTTCATTTCCGTAATGGGTGAAGCCGATATCACAACGGCGGATCTTCCAGAAGGAGAACAGACTATCATTTCACAACAACCATATATGGGTTCGTTGTTTAAGTCTCAGAATGGATCTACATGGACTCCTGCACAGTTTGAAGATCTTAAATTCAATCTTTATCAGGCCAAGTTTGTTCAAGGTCCTGGCACTTTGAAACTTTATAATCCAAAACTTGGTGACGGTGTATTGAAGAATGCCGTACTGAAACCAAATCCACTTTCTCTTTCGTCCCAAGAGATTTTGGTTTCACTTGGAGCTACTGTTATCACTAGAGACTTTAGTGTTGGTTCTAGACTTACTCAAATCGGCAATACCTCAGCAAAAGGACATGTTGTTAAATCACTTGGTCAAATAAAGATCAATACAAGTGCAACTGAAGCTGGAGGAATTACAACTAACTCTGTAGGAACTGGTTTAACACCTGCTGCATCTAACTACACATATACTGGAATTGCACTCACTTCCATCACTGGTAGTGGTTCTGGTGCAATCGCAAACATCCAAGTTACATCTGGATCTATTGGTGTTGTTACTGTAACCAACGGTGGTTCTGGATATGCTGTTGGTGATGTTCTTGGTGTTGACCTTGGTGAGACTGGAAAGAATCAAAGATTTAATGTTGGAATTATTTCTGCTACAAATTCTTTAATTCTTGATAGAGTTGAGGGTGAATTTACAACATCTACAGAATTGATGACCATCAACGCAGCGGGAATCTCTTCTGCATTGACTGGATCTACTCCAACCACTATTTCAAATACACAACCATGGAGAGACGGCCTGCATGTTCTGGTAAGTCATAGAAATCATGGTATGCACGCCTTTAATAATAGAGTTATTATTAGTGATGCAGTTGGAGTAACTACTACCACTAATCTGGCTGCAAATTACAATAGTAATTCTACTGCAAGTATATCCGTAGATTCAGTCTCAATATTCTCAAGTTTTGAGAATGTAGGCGTATCCACAACAAATCCTGGTTATGTCAAAGTTAATGATGAAATTATTTCTTACACTGGAGTAGACGCTGGTGCTACCCCACCATTGTTGACTGGTATAACCAGAGGATTGGACAATACAACAGTTCAGTCTCATGCAATTGATGATCTGGTCAGAAAGTACGAAGTTGCTGGTGTTTCTCTGAGAAGAATTAATACCACTCATACTTTTGCAGATCTCGCAAATAATGTCACGAATGGCATTGATAGTTACTACATCAAGTTGGATACAACCTCTTCTGGAAATGGAACTGTTAGAGATGGAACAAACTCTTTCCCCAAATTAAAAATTGGTTCCAATGAAAAGAATGGTGGAAACAAAGTTAAGGCCACTGGAAATCTTCAGTTTGAGACCATAACTCCAAATATTGGATTTATGACTCCAGAAGATTGTTCGATCAATGCAAGAATGAGAACAGTTTCCGCAACCAGTGTTTCTGGAACTGAGATCTCCTTCCAAGATCTTGGATTTGAAGATGTTGCCTTCAATGGCTCAACCACGTTTGATACTCCAAGAATGATTGCATCTCGTATCAATGAGGAAAATCAACTCACATCTCTTCCTGGTAATAAGTCATTTACCATGGAGTTGGTGTTGAATACAGAAAACACGAATCTTTCTCCTGCAGTTGATGTAGAAAAACTTTCTGTAATTACAACAACAAATAGACTTGATCGGACCACCACTAATTTCAGTGATGATGTTTTAGTCAAGTCACCTTTCGTTGATCCGAATGCAGCAGTTTATGTTTCCAAGAGAATAAATCTTGAAAATCCAGCCACATCAGTTCAAGTTAGATTTGATGCATATAGAGATGAATCTGCAGACATCAGAGTCTTCTACAGATTGTTTAGACTTGATGGAATTGATAATGAACAACCATTTGCACCTTTCCCTGGATATGAAAACTTAACTGATACGACTGGTGATGGATTTGGTGATAAAGTTGTTGATCTAACCAAGAACAATGGTCATTCCGACAAGTTTATTGCGGCCTCAAGTAATTATTTTGAATTCAGACCATATCAATACACTGTAAATGATTTGGATGAATTCAATGGGTTCCAGATCAAGATTATAATGACTGGTACTAATCAGGCATACCCACCAAGAATCAAGAGTCTCTCTGCTCTCGCTTTAGCATAATGTATAAAAAAGTCGAAGGACATAGTGGTCTCGTAAGAGACATGAAAAGCGGCGGTATCATAAACAACGATACTGCCGCATATCAAAGTTATATAAATGAAAAAAATAGAAGATTGAGAGAAATTCAACGAATTGAAAATTTAGAGTCTGAAGTTGGTGAAATAAAAGACTTATTGAAACAGATCATCAATAAGCTCTAGAAGTATAAATACTTCTAGATAAGGTACTTGTATACGAAATGTCAGTTTATGTAGTAAATTTGATAATCGATCAAGGTACTGATTTTCAACAGACCTTCGACCTAACTGCAGCGAATGGTCAGGCTCTAAACTTAGAGAACCATACTGCCTCTGCTCAGCTGAGAAAACACAGTGGTAGTAAAAAGTGCTATAACTTTACTGTAGATTTTACAGATAGATTGGCAGGACAGTTAAAGTTAGTACTAACAGATACAATAACTAAGAGAATTAAACCTGGTCGATATGTATATGATGTCATTTTGACCGATTCTAATTCAGAGAAATCTAAAATTCTTGAAGGCCAGGCACTAGTGAGAGAAAGTGCAACTAGGGAGTAAGTGAATGGCTACCAGAGTTAGAGTCGGCGGCGTTAATGCCGTAAAAATAACCTCTACATCTCGAGCTGAAGCTGGAGGAACTCTAAGATCTCTTACAGACACAGATGTGTCTAATTTGGGTCAAGACTATCTTTTAGTTTACAACTCGGCGTTGGGGGTTTGGATATCTCAGGCAACGTTGGGTGAAACCACGGATATAGACGGGGGAGCCTTCTAATGGCAATTATCCGTATAAAAAGATCAACAGGAGTTGTTGGTCCTTCTTCTCTTGGTGTTGGTGAGATAGCGGTAACAGTTGAACAGGCTACCCAAGGTGCTTGGAACAATGAAGCAGGAAGATTATTTGTAGGTAATGCTTCTGGAACTCCCGTTCAAGTTGGTGGAGAATATTATACAGAACTTCTAAACCACGAACCATCAATTATTACCGATTCTTCGGCCGTAATTGTAGGTTCTTCTGGGACGGTAAGTAATTGGAACGTAGTTGGTGTTTCTACGTTTGGTAACGTAAATGTAACTGGAATATCTACGTTTACAACTTATATTGATGCGAATGGTGGCGCATATATTGATAACATTCAAGTTGGTATAAGCAATAATAATGAAATTGATACAACTACTGGTGGTTTAACATTAGATTCTGCCAGTGGAACAGTTACTATTGATGACCAATTAATAGTAACTGGTTTAAGTACTTTCCAAACACCAGTTGCTATCACTAGTGACTTTACAGTCTCTTCTGGTCATGTAACGATAACTGGTGTAGGTATTGGCACTACAACAGACAATACAGATTTATCAGCTCTTTATGTTATTGGAATATCTACATTCACAGCTAATGTAGATATTGGTGGAACACTTTCATATCCCACAGGAATTGTTACAAATCTCACTGTAACAGATCTGGATGTAACGTCACATTTAGATGTTGGTGGTGATACTTTCCTTTCTGGAGTAACAACTGCCACTAGATTAGGTATTACTGAGGATCTTACTGTAGGTGCTGGAGCTACGGTTACTGGAAATGTTTCCATAGCTTCTAGTCTGACTGTTGGGGTTGGAAATAGTGAATTTTATGTTCTTGACACTGGTGATATAAAAGGCAACAGTCTGACTTTGGTTGGACTCAATACCAACACTCTAGTTTATATTGGTACTGACTATTCGTTGAGAGATCCTCTAGGTCTTTCATATGCAGAAAGTCCAAATATTCTAACAGTTGATGGTACTGTAGCCATTAGTAGTGTTTATGCTTCTGTTGGAGTCATAACTGACCTTTCTGGTACGAATCTTCTTTATAGTAGTGGTATTATCACCAGTATTATTTCTGGTGCTGCTGGAACTCAATATTCTCTTCCTGCTGGTGCTGGAACTACAGGACAAGTCCTGAAGATGATTGATGGTGGTTCCACCGAATTCGTAACTTTAGATTTCAGATTAAACTATCAGAGTGATAATCTTGCAGGAACTGTTGGGCTTGGTTCTGAAACTTGGGATATCCTAGGTACTGCGAATCAAATCAAAACAGACGCTCCTGGTATTGGAAGAACCCTTACCATTGCTCTGACGGATGATGTTACTGTTGGTGGAGCACTAACAGTATCTGGTGATATGACTGTTGGTGGTAGTCTAACCGTTCAGGGTAACTTAACTTATCTTGATTCTACGATTACACAAATTCAAGATAAGAAAATCGATCTTGCATATGCGGATGTCCCAAGTGATATTACGGCCGATGGTGGCGGTATCTCAATTAGAGGTGATTCCGAGTATGAAATTGTATGGAGTAATTCGGTTGGTGCATTTACAGTAAATCAAAGTTGGTATCCACTTAATAGTGATCAACTTGATCTTGGATCCGAATCTCAACAATGGAGACAAATATTTGTTCAGGGAACCTCCGAGTTAACTAACACAAATATTGCTGGTATTGTTACTGCACAACAAGTAGAAATACTCAGTGGATCTATTAATGATACTACAATTGGTGCTGCAACTTCAAATACCGCAAAGGTAACTAGTTTATCGTATACATCGGCCAATGGTGGAGACATAACTGCAACCACCATTGATGCTACGGATTTAAATATACAAAATCTATCCGTAACTGGTGTAACAACTGTTGCGACCTTATTTGTAACAACAAATCCAGCTTTAAATGCTGTTGCATATGCTGGAACTTCTGGAATAGTTGGATTTACTTCTGCTCCAGCTTCTGGAATATCTACTTCTACATACATTCTAACGTCCATAGGAGGAGTTCCAGTCTTTACTGATACAATTGACTGCGGCACATACTAATAAATAGCTGGAAGCTAGTTCTATATAAATGGCGAAACCTAGCACTAGACAAGAACTGATTGATTACTGTCTTAGACAGCTGGGTGAACCAGTTCTGGAAGTAAACGTTGATGAAGATCAACTTGATGATCTTGTAGATGATGCTCTTCAATATTTTCAAGAGCGTCATATGGATGGTGTTGAGAGGATGTTCCTCAAACATCAAGTCCAACAATGGGAGATTGACGCAGCTAGAACTAAACAGGTTGGTTCGATTGGAATTCATTCACAATCATTTAGTGGTGCAACTGGTGTAAGTACAACCGCAAACAACATCGTACTTCCCAATCATGGACTCGCAACGGGAACACAAATCTTCTACAGCTATAATTCTGCAGCGACACCAATCGGAATTACAACAGTATCCCTTGCAGGAGTTGGTACAACTTCGTTTTTGGGAATTGGTACTGATAGTGTTGAACTCTATGCTATTGCAGATAGTCGCAATGAGATTCGGGTGGCTTCCTCTCTTGCTAATGCAAAGGCCGGAACTGCCATAACATTTACAAGTGTTGGTGTTGGTTCAACACACTTTATTACAACAAAGACAGAATACACAGAAGCAAGAAATTACATTGAGATTCCAGAACACATCATGGGTGTTCAAGGTATTTTCAGATTTGATGACAATACCATTTCTCAAAACATGTTCAGTATTTCATATCAGATTTTCCTGAATGATGTTTATAATTTTAGTTCAGTTGAACTTCTGAACTATACGATGGTTAAATCATATTTGGAGACCATTCAATTCTTGGTAAGTCCAGATAAAAAAGTAAGATTCAATAAGAGAGGCAATCGACTATACATTGATATGGATTGGGCCTCTCAAACTGCAGGAGATTATCTTGTAATTGATTGTTATAGACTTTTAGATCCTTCTACTTATGCTGAAGTATATAATGATAGTTTCCTTAAGAAATATTTGACATCTCTGATTAAACGTCAGTGGGGTCAAAACTTGATGAAGTTCCAAGGAGTACAACTACCTGGCGGTATAACTCTCAATGGAAGACAATTATATGATGATGCAGTTAGAGAACTTGCGGAGTTACAACAACGCATGTCCTTTGATTATGAACTTCCACCCCTCGACATGATCGGATAATGGCTCTAAATCCTTTCTTTAGACAAGAAGTTGCCAGCGAGCAGAGGCTGGTGCAAGATTTGGTCAATGAACATCTGAGGATGTATGGCCAAGAGGTATATTATATGCCTCGAAAATATTTTGGAACCGATTCTATAATGAGAGAAAATGTTCTCTCTAGATTCAATGACACATATCCAATTGAAGCGTATGTAGCCAATGTTCAAGGATTCCAGGGATCTGGAGACTTGATGACAAAATTTGGTATTAGAGTTACAGACGAATCCACCTTCATCATATCTAAAGAAAGATTTGAGGATTATATTGCCGACATAATGTCGAACATTGATGAGAGTGAAGATCAACGTAGAGCAGATCCTGATGATGGAATTGCAATTAGACCAATGGAAGGAGATTTGGTCTATTTTCCACTTACAGATAGCCTGTTTGAAATTAAATTTGTAGAACATGAGAATCCATTTTATCAACTAGGAAAAACTTATGTTTATGAATTGAGATGTGAGTTGTTTGAATATGAACAAGAAGTTATTGATACTGGTATCGAATATATTGACGACAATGTAAAAGATATTGGATATGTTGTTACACTTAATCTGGCATCACAATCAGTAACGGCCACAGCAATTGGTCAGTTGTCAAACGGATCTGTAAATGAAATTTTTCTTGAGAACGATGGGTATGGATACGCAACCGTACCAACAGTTGCAATATCAACATCGCCAAATGGTGATGTTCTTGCAAATGCCACTGCTGTTGCTATAGGAACTGTTGGTGCTGGTCAAACAACTTACTCCGTACAATCGGTTAAAATTGTAAATCCTGGTTTTGGTTATACAACTCCACCTACAGTAACATTTGTCAGTACGTCTGGAAGTGGCGCTAAGGCCAGAGCTGGAATCGCAACTGTTGGATCAGTATATGCGTCTCTGACTTCTGGTAGTGGTCTTGTTGGTGGAAGAGGTTACATTGTAACTCCAAATGTGGCTATTACAACTTCTCCTGTTGGAGTTGCAACCGCAAATGCTACAGCTGTCGCAGTGGTTGGCACTAGTGGATCTATAACGGATATTAGATTTACTAATGCTGGATTCGGTTATACAACCGCACCCAGTATCAGTATCGATAATCCAGATCAGACGAGGCGTGCAACAGCTCTGGTTGGATTCTCCACTGCAGGCCTTGGAACGGTTACAAGTATTAGTATAACTGATCCTGGTATTGGATATACAGTTGCCCCTTCACTGACATTCTCCAACCCATCAGGATTTAGAGCTGGAATTATAACCGCAGGTGTTGGAGTTGGTAGTACAGTCAATTCACTCTCCATTGATTTTGCAGGTGTTGCATACCTTACTGCACCAACTCTCACTATAACTGGCCCTAGTTCCATAGGTGCTGGAATAGGAACTACTGCAACTGCGACTGCATTCATCAATGCAACTACAGGTATCATAACGGGAGTTACTATTACAAATCCTGGACTAGGTTATACCGAGGCCCCAACAGTTTCTCTGAGTGGCGGAATCGGAACAGCGGCCGCCACAGCACTTATCAACAGTGTTGGTGTAGTAACCTCAGTGAACATAACCAATGTGGGTGCTGGTTACACAACGAAACTAACCGTTACGTTCTCCTCTCCTGCCTTGGGCATAAACACTGGTGACTACATCTATAATGAGATTGTAACGGGTCAGGCAGGTCTTGCAACCGCACTTGTCAAGGAATGGGATGCAAGTACCAAGGTACTCAAGATTTATAGTGTTGCGGGTGATTTTAGACTGGGAGAAACAATCGTTGGATCAGCGACCACAGTTGGAGCTGCTGACACTTCACACGTTACTGGAAAATATTCCCTCAAGTCTATTTCATATGAACACAATGATTCTACTGGGGTCGATGCGTTTGAATCAAATACCGAAATACAAGATGCAGCCACTGATGTAGATGGCATTGTTGACTGGACCGAGACCAATCCTTTTGGTACATTCTAAATAGCTAGATAATTATAAAAGATCATGGTAGGCACATACTTTTATCATCAAATCCTGAGAAGAACCGTCATTGGTTTTGGTACTCTCTTCAACAACATCGAGATTCGTCAGAAGAACGATGCTGGTGAATATGAGAACAGGATGAAAGTGCCTATGGCCTATGGTCCTATTCAAAAGTTCTTGGCCAAAATTGATCAACAACCAAACTTAAGAGGAAGACCTGCAATCACTCTTCCTCGACTGTCATTTGAAATGACAGGTATTACATATGATCCAACTAGAAAAGCAACCGTCACACAAACGTTCAAGAGTATAACAGGATCAACCTCTCCAAGAAAGGTTTACATGCCTGTTCCATATAATGTTGCTTTCCAGTTGAGTATTGCGACCAAAACAAATGATGACATGCTTCAGATTGTTGAACAAATTCTTCCATATTTTCAACCATCACTTAATGTAACTATTAATTTGGTTGATAGTATTGGTGAGAAGAGAGATGTTCCCATTGTACTTGAGAACATCAATATGTCAGATGATTATGAAGGCAACTTTGACAATCGTCGTGCAATGATCACGACAATGACATTCACGGCCAAGACTTACATGTTTGGTGCAATTGCAGATACACCAGACGGTCTTATCAAGAAGGTTCAGGTTGATTATCTAACTGACACTGATAGAGTTCGTGCAAGAAGAGAAGTACGTTATCGTGCAACTCCTCGTGCAATTAAAGATTACAATGATGACAATACAGGAACACTGAATGGGGCCTTCTCTGCAGAGGAAACCACGTTTACTGTTAACAATGCGTCAGGATTTACAGTTGACGATTACATTGTTATTGGTTCTGAAAATATGCAAATACGCTCCATCACAGGCAATAACATCACCGTGTATCGCGGTGTTGATGGAACAGCAGTCACTGACCATGCTTCTGGATCTACTATAGATATTATTAGTGGAACTAGAACACCCGATCTGCCTCTGACTGGGGATGATGCTCTGATTCTTGATGGAGATGATTTCGGATTTAACGAAATGACATCTTTCTATGAAGATTACAAAGAATATTCACCGTCGCAAGGTACTGATGTTTAATTCTGAGGAACAACAATGGCGTTTGATGATATCGGGAAAGCACTTGAAATTATTACGGATGATGGATGCAGTGAGATTGCCCCTGCTAGCGGCGATGTACCAGTCAAAAAACAAAAGGAAGAAAAACCAGACCTAAGTAGAGATTACGAATACACACGAGGTCAATTGTATTCGTTAATTGAAAAGGGCCAGGAAGCTATTGATGGGATTATGGAAATCTCACAAGAGACTGGTTCTGCGAGAGCTTATGAAGTTACTGGCCAACTAATTAAGAATGTGGCTGATGCCACAGATAAATTATTAGACCTACAGAAAAAACTTAGAGACATTGAGGAACCAAAAGAAAAGGGTCCTAATAATGTTACCAACGCACTTTTTGTAGGGTCAACTGCTGAACTTCAAAAGCTACTCAAAAAAGGAAAGTTAGATGACTGAAGAAAAGAAAAAAGAACATGATGATCATGAAGACCGTAGTGAGGTACTTGGTAATCTTGTAAAAGTTGTTGTCCTTATTTGGTCAGCATCTCTTTTGACTTTTTCATATGTCCGCCTCCCAAATGGTCAAAAAATCTTAGACTTTGACCCAACGTTTATTGCTTCCGTATTCTCTGGATCTTTAGCTGCATTTGGACTGTCTCCTGCAAAGGCTGGTGGTGCTGCAAAACAAGAACAGAAGAAAAAAG
>Ga0255768_10000725_pt1 | contig 34065 bp, 48 predicted proteins | sample 071ome_33_FD_179983 | JGI IMG/M metagenome (GOLD analysis project Ga0255768, IMG submission 179983) | Coastal salt marsh microbial communities from the Groves Creek Marsh, Skidaway Island, Georgia - 071412AT metaG (version 2) | ecosystem: Environmental > Aquatic > Marine > Intertidal zone >...
GCTGATGGAAATCCAGAATATCAGGGGATTGATCAGAGCAAATTAGTACCACTATTAACTGCTGCGTTAAAGGAAGCAATTACAGAAATTGAATCACTAAAAGCTAGAGTAGCTACATTGGAGTCAGCATGAGCACACTTAAAGTAGACGCGATTGTAGATTCGAGCGCGGGAAACACAACCACGATCAATGGTACTACGCCTACTGCCTATAACACTATGGGCAAGAACAGGATCATTAATGGTGCTATGGAGATTGACCAGAGAAATGCTGGTGCGAGTGTGTCTACGGCTAGTGTCAATCCGTACACAGTCGATAGGTGGCAAGTTGTTTCAAACCCAGCAAGCAAATTTACAGCACAACAAAATGCTGGTTCGGTTACACCGCCAGCAGGATTTACTAACTATCTTGGGATTACTTCGTCATCTGCGTATTCAAGTTCGTCTGGCGATCAAATGTACATTCTTCACAATTTTGAAGGGCATTCAGTAGCGGATTTAGGCTTTGGTACGGCAAACGCAAAAACAGTAACCATTTCATTTAAAGTTTACTCTTCGTTAACTGGTACTTTTGGGGCTTGTCTGCGGAATTATGGGAGCACTCGTTCTTACCCATTTACATACACCATTTCTTCCGCAAACACTTGGACTTCCATTTCTGTAACAATTCCAGGTGATACATCTGGAACTTGGGTCGGTGCAAGCAATGCCGGTTCTATGATTTTATTTTTCAATCTTGGAAGTGGATCAACTTATGAAGGAACTCCTGGTGCGTGGGCTTCTGCTGATTATCGTTCAGCCACTGGCGCAACCAGCGTAGTCGGAACCAACGGAGCAACCTTCTACATCACAGGAGTCCAGCTAGAGGTAGGCAGCACAGCTACTGAGTTTGAGCGCAGACCGTATGGCACTGAGTTAGCTTTGTGTCAGAGGTATTACCAGCATAGCTATGCAACTGGAACTGCTGTAGGTACAGCTACATCTGTTGGGGCAGCTCACTTTGGTGGAGGGCAAAACGGAAGCACTACGGGCTATTTAGCTGGGCCGTGGATTTTATTTCCAGTTCAATTAAGAACATTTCCAACTATTACTGTTTGGGATATCGGTGGAAATAGCGGTGTTTGCCATAGATTTACTTATGCCGTTGGTGGAGCTAATTCTCAATCTTATTCAATTGCAGCTACTTCTGATAAAAGTATTTATGGTTACTCTAGCGGAAGCACAAATTATGCAGGAGTTTCAATTCATTGGAGAGCAGAGGCGGAACTATAAATGTATAAACTAATTAATAATCTATTTGGTGAAAATAATCTGGTACAACGTCTATCAGACAACGCTTTCATCCCATTTGATCCAGCCAACACAGACTACCAAGAATATCTTGAGTGGCTTGCCGAGGGCAACACGCCTGAACCTGCGGATAACTAGAGATGGCCGAGCAACCAATAAGCCCTAAAGAGTTTGGCGCATTGCAGGCTGATGTTAAGAACCTGACCAATGAAATAGCATTACTCAGAAAGGACATGGCCCAGGTGAATGCGATCATCAATCAAAGTAAGGGAGGTATATATACTCTTATCTTTGTGGCTGGGTTAATTGGTTCGGCAATTACATTAGGACTTAAAAAACTTCTCGGAATGTAAAGGAGAAAATGATGTTCTCAATATCTGAAATAGTAGAGCAAGCGAAAGAAGCTAAAGTAGTTATAGCAAAACGATGGGCAGCAGCATTCATTAGTTGTTGTGCTGTCATGGCCCAGGGCAACATACTCGCCATGTTCAACTCCAAGCATCTTCTTACAGCTGGCAAGACTGGAGTCTTAGCCTCGATCATTATCTTTATCGGAATGGTTATCGGGAAAGATAAAGCTGATGAGGATTACATTAAAGCCGCATTGATTGGGTCAAGTGTAGTCATTGCCGATCTGGTATCTCACCCAGCTCATTTCTGGGGCGAATCAGTATTAACCGGAGGCGTTGCAATGGGTGTTGCCTGGTGCATATCCAGGTTAATGTCTAAAGTATGCGAATGTGACTGGAAATAAATATGGCTATCCCTTTTCTCAGTTCATTAATCGAACCAGTAACAGGTCTTCTAGATAAGGTTATCGAGGACAAAGACCAGAAAGCGAAGTTAGCTCATGAAATTTCTACGATGGCGGACCGACACGCGCAACAGTTGGCCTTGGCCCAAGTCGAGGTTAACAAGGCGGAAGCGGCTAGCAATTCAACTTTTAAAGGTGGTTGGAGACCGTTCGTGGGTTGGGTTTGCGGCACTGCCTTTGCTTATCATTTTGTTATGCAGCCTCTGGCTATTTTTGTCCTGGCTTATTACGGACTAGAGACTCCACCACTTCCAGATTTCGATATGGGTCAGCTGATGACTGTACTCATGGGTATGCTGGGGCTTGGTGGATTGCGTAGCTTTGAGAAGTATAAGGGGGTATCGAAATGATGAGCAAAAAAGGTTTGTACTACAACATGAATAAACGTAAAGCTGCCGGTACCTCGAGACCCAAGTCTAAGTCTACGATCACGCCCGAGGCCTGGGCTGCTATGAAGGCTAACTTTAAAAAGAAAAAGTGAAAGACTTTGATATAGCCAAAGCATTAGCTAGCTTAGTACCAGTCTTACTGGCTGCTATGTGGTGGGTTATATCTTCAATCGGGGCTATACAGTCTGACATCCAACTTATAAGAGCCAATCAGATGCAGCTAATCAGTCCATCTGGAGAGATCGTTCCGAGCCCTGGAAATGCATTCGCCAGGCAGGAGTTGAAAGAAGAGATGCTCGAGCATATACATGATCTAAAGGTCAGAGTTAAGTTATTGGAAGAGAGAAAGCATTAATGGCAGACGATAGATTTAAAGGGCAAGGTCTTAAAAGAATATACAGCGGAATGGGGTTGTCTCCATACGGTATGAGAGCCGATGGATCTGCTCCAAAAGGTAAAGGTTATTTTGGCGAAATACCTAATAACAGGGGAGCCAATATGACTGAGTATTCAATGTCAGTTGAACTAAACGGGAGGGAGCAAGAGATACCATTAATCGTACCTACCTTAACATCAAAAGATATAGAAATACTAAAGGACGTTGATAACATAGGGCAGGTACCTCAACAAATAAAACAAAAAGCAATTAAACACGCAGTATCAAGGCTCAGAGAAGGTAAGAGTCCATTCGCTGAAGCTACAGAATTAAGACTTCCGCTTCCAAATGATCAAGAGTTAAAAAATAAAATCAAAAAGAAAATGATGAGAGATCGTAATGGCTAAGAAGGTTGCATTCAGCAGCAACGCAAGACCTAAGACTGAGTTTAAACATAGGACCAGCATTGGACGATCATCGAACTCGAGGCCCAGGCATAAGTATGCCAAGATGAGCTGGAAGAAATACAGGGGGCAGGGGAAATGAGTTTCAAACTATCTCAGCGCAGTCTCGATAACCTAAAAGGTGTTAAGACAGAACTTGTAGACGTTGTGAAACGAGCCATCGAGATAACCGAAGTAGATTTTGGTGTCATCGAGGGAGTGAGAACTGTAGATAAACAGCGCGAGTTATTCGAGAAGGGTGCCAGCCAGACTATGGCAAGTAAGCACATCATCGGTGACGCGGTAGATCTAGTTGCTTACATTGGGCCAAAGGTATGTTGGGAGCTCAATGTCTATGATGATATAGCAGACGCTATGCGACAGGCAGCAGAAGAACTCGATGTAGAACTACGTTGGGGAGCTGCCTGGCATAAGAGTCTGACTCATTCTGGAATGTTAGCTGGAGACTTGATGAATGAGTACATCGATCTGCGTCGAGCTGAGGGCAAACGACCTTTCATCGATGGCCCCCATTTCGAACTAGTCTAGGATAGTTGTTTTTAAAACCTCTATAGCCCTGACACCACCTGGCCTGGTATTAATAAACCCTCTATCCTTGAGGGCTGTTACCAGGGTGGCAATCCTTCCAATAGATTTGACTCCGATCCCTTCCGCTATCTCTTGATAGGTAGGGCTGAAGCCATGCTCTCTTTGGAAGCTAACAATAAAGTCCAGGGTATCTTTCTGCCTCGGAGTCATTGATCATCCCCCAACCACTTAGCAGATACTGATATAGATTTCTGACGCTCAAACCTGGCTGGCTTTGCCGGAACAATTTTTTCTGGTTGCGCCTTAAAGTTTCTGGTGGGCCAGCTGATCTCTACCATCGTGTCACCATTCTCATCTTTCAAGAATGCCTTTTCATGTACTGCCATCTGGCTCATAATCTCCGGCTCCAGGGCTTTGGCCAGTGCTTCAGCTGCCTTAGCTGCTCTCCTGGCGTCCAGGTATTTCATTACAGTCTCAGATATAGGCTCTAGATCTACAGGCGGAAGATCATCCTCACCCCTGCCCCAGGTCCTGGCGGCGTCGGCCCCATCGATAGCGGGATACCAGTCTGGACCCTCGAGCCTGGCGTAGAAGTCCTCAGCTGCCTCGATCAACTTGGCTTGCATATCTGGGTCAGCCTCATATACATTGAGAACTAGCCGGACTCCCTGGTAGAGGGTAGCTATTACTCCCCACTTTGCTCCATAACACATCATTTGCATCTGGAGCTGCCAGGGGCCTCTATAAGGAGGCGGAACCTCAGTGAATGGGGCAGAGGTCAACTTGCTCTCGAGAACGCCGTCACCCTCCAGGATTACAGTCTCAGCGCCATTCATTAGATAGATGCCATCCTGGGCCTGCAATGCCAGGGCCGTATTCTTTAGGATGCCATCCAGACTGACCGAGAATAACTCCCCGTAGTGATAGACCTCGCTCACTTCTGTATCGACATCGAGGCCAAGGCGTTCGGCTGCCTTGCGTAGGATTGTGGGCTCGAACTCGTTACCAAAGTCTGCGGCTTCATTACCGCTAAACCCCTGGACTTCATAATTACCCTGGCCCCTGGCGTTGAGCACCCTGGCCATCAGGTCATTACGGCTCATGCCATACGTTGGGTGTGATTGATTCATGAGGACTGGGGCTAATGACCCAGATAGTTTTTTATCAGTTGTAAGTTTTCCAACCATGCTACCTCCGTCTTAAATCAGTACAGGCTTTACATTGCCATCGTCTTTGAGCGCCAATCTTTTTAAACTTGCCGCCCTGGGATTGTTTGTATCTATTGCAATAAGCGCAGAAGCGTTCACCAGTGGCCTCAGCTACTGCCTCCCGCATCCTGCTCATCTCCTCTCTTTTCATTTTCTCTTTTCTCCTGGCATATCTGGCCAATAACGATTGCCCTTAGATGAATTAAAAGATGTATCTAATAATTGTAGATTTGCCCATGTATGCAACCCAGATACTTTTTTTGAATTGATAGGCACAATGTGATCTACTTCAAAACCTAGATCTCTAGCCTTTTTGTATACCAGCTGCACCTTTTCTCTCTCTTCTTTAAACCAAATCGGCGTGGCTCTTATTTTTCTGCACCTCCTCTCATTTTGCAGCGCGGCACATTTATCTTTATTTTCTTTCGCATATTGTTTCGAGACTTCAATACGTTTCTCTCTATGTTTCCAATAGTCTTGTTTGGTTCTTTTTCTTCTCACCTCTCTCATCTCTTTGTCTATATTTGCGTACCATTCAGAGTTGTACTCCTTCCTTTTCTGAACAGTTCGAGCTCGATAATCTTTTGCTTGTTCAGCAATCTTTTCTTTGTTCTTTTCTCTATATTCCTTTTTATAATCCTTGTCTCTTGCTGATATTTTTTCTCTATTTTTTTGACGGTATTCTTTCCAGTATGCCGACAACATATCCTTATTCTCTTGCTGATATTTTTTTTGCTTAGCCAACAGTCTTTCTCTATTTGCGAGGTAATACTGTCTCTGATATTGCCGGCGATCCTCATCCACTAGATTTTTTCTATTCATGCTGCCATCCCTAATCTATTGACCAGGTTCCTAGTAGATGACAATGCCCAGGCAGTGTTGCCCCTGAAAGTCTTGGCTCCCCTGGCCTGCAATCCCTGGCTTATCTTCTGCAAGGTATTACATCCATACTTCTGCAAGTCCTGGACTATTGGCCTGAGCTCCTCGGCCCAGTCTCCAATCGCAGCTTTGGTTGCCTCTCCACCTATCGAAGCACCGACCTCTGGGGTTGGAGATCCTAACTTTGCGCCCCTGGCTTTCTTAGCCGCAAGAGCATTAGTCGTTCTCTCGCTAATCAGGTCGGCTTCATACTCGGCGATGTTGGCCATGAGCTGGAGTACAAACTTTGTGGCTGCTGGGTTGTGCATCTGAGGAATGTCACAAGCGATGACCGGAACGCCCTGCTCGAGGAGCCTGGTCAAGAAGGCCAGATTTCTCATAAGCCTGTCGATCTTGGCCACTATCAACGTGGCTCCAGTTTCCTTACAGTATTCCAGGGCAGCCCTGAGCTCCTTCCTTTTTCTGTCTGATCTCTTACCAGATTCATACTCTACAAATTCTTTAAGGATTTCGTACTGGCTCCCGTTGAGATGGTTGGCGATTATCTTCTGCTGGGCCTCGATGCCAAGGCCAGACTTGCCCTGCCTTTGAGTAGAAACCCTGAGATAACTAACGTATTTCATTTTCCCTCCCTAGTTTACTGTGACGAAGAGTTCGTCGATCTTGTCTATTTCTTCCAGAGTATCTCTGAGTATTTCTTTCTCATCGTCTGGAAGTTCCTCGTATATGGCGAGGATGTGCTCTATATTTTTCGTTTCTGGATATTTGACCATATAGGCCAAGAACAGTAAGGCGCTGTCGATCATTTCTTTTCCTTTTTCCAGGCGATGATAGTCTTGCCTATGACCTTGGTTACATACTTATCATTGAACAAGAAGGCGTCCTGCCAGTACTCGGCGCACTCCTCGAAGTAATCGAAGGTGAACACCTTGTACTCTTTGCCAGCTTTGGTTTGGGTCTTGACTTCCATGTTTACCTCTCTTTCACCTGAATTATACTTTATTTTCACGAAGGTGGGGGTACCACCCAGATATTTATATAAGTCCATTTTTGGTTAAGCACTGCACTGTTTTTAGATTTGCCAGGGCAGCTACCTTGGCCATGGTCTGGTCAGATTTTTTCTGCATCTCATCTGCGGCTGGATCGCCTGGGGTGTAGGCCTTGCACTCAAAGGTCACATTGCTCATGACCTCGTTCCAGGCTGTCCACTTACAGACCTGCTTCTTCTGCATATCGTTAAGTTTCTCCCAGTCCAGTTTGTCAACCATCGCGGCGATGGCTTTGTCGTTTGCACCCTTGGCGAACCCGACATTAGTTACTTTGCCAGCATCGGTTACTGCCAGGACCAGGACCGCATCGTATGTGCCTTTCTTAGGCTTACACCATTTGCCAGTCTTAGGGTTCATGGTCTGCTGCACAAACCTGTCTCCCGCCTTGGTGGTCTCGATCCAGAACCTGGCCTCCGTCTTTAGAGTCCAGCCCCAGGGCCAGTTGCTGACAACGTAGGCGCTGTCAAAATCTTTAGCTTCGTATATCAGTTTCATTTGCGTCCCCTTATTTGATGAAGTTGAAGTTGAATGCGTATTCGTCAGTCTTGCCCATTCTTGATACCTGGCAATAAAACCCATCCAAGATCTCATTGAACTTGGCCTGGACCCTGCTCATCGCTTCCTGGCTCATGCCGTTGATGTACAGGGTGTCTTGGTACCAGTCGATCCAGTAGAACTCATCCTTGACCTCTGTCTCCAGGACAGTCTCGGCCTGATCGATTGCGAGCTGTCCGAATAATTCGTCTGTGTTCATACTACCTCCTTAACTTTTTTTTCTAGAAAGATCCTATCCGTCGCGAATAAGTACCCACTGCCTTTTGTGTCTACTGGCTTAAACCCGCAAGCCTCGACACTGTAGATCCCGTCATCGATCTTGATCAGGTCTCCCATGCTGGTGCTCCTGCAACCCTCGCCCTCGAACCTGGGGATCACGTTTTGGTTATCCCACCAGTAATTGTCGATGGTGTTGGTCCATTCGTAGGCCCAGTCCAGGACACTCATACTCTTGTTAGAATATTTGAGCTCGTCTGGAATGTTGACCTCAGCTACAAGGTTAAATTTGTCGTTTGGATAAGAATCGTCTGTCATCCATTTCCAGTCTTTTTGAAACACTAGTGCTTTGGTAGTCATATTGCCTCCTTATTGGTTATTTTTAAGTTCTACAATTCCGCTGACACTCGTACCGCTTGCGGCTTGTGGGCTTGTGAAATCTTTATTAGCGATCATGAAAACTTCCCAACCTGGTACATAATCTGGGATGGCTTCCTCGAGGGCTTGGCTTACAATTTCAGTTTTTGCAAGTTCTGCCTTGAAGTTTTCTACCCATTTGTGCGCCTTGATTGCTGTTAATGTTTCGATGATTTGTTCTGGTTTGTCTGTGTTGTACATCTGTTTCTCCTTTTGTTCACGTTATTTACAGGTTCCACGATAGGGGTATAGTAGTACCATGTCAATAGCCAAATGGTACTTTTATGCAATTGTTGTAAAAAGGATACACAATGAAAGTTGAGCAGCAACAGTTATACCTAACCAAGGAGCTGAGGGAGGCATTAAAAACCCAGGCGAAAGTTCTACGTCGTTCTGTGTCCAGCCTTGCCGAGGAAATACTTATTGACGGACTAGCCAGACGCGAGAGATCGACGTACAACTCTCAGGTCATCAATCTGCAACAGTTGGCAAAGTCTGTTAAAAATGACGGCTAGAAATAAGCGTCGAGGCTATGAACTCGAAAAGGAAGTACAAGACTTTTGGCAAGCCCTGGGGGTCCATTGCAAACGGGTCCTGGGGTCTGGCGCTTTCAAAGCGTACTCCCCTGATTTGGCTGGCGATCTGAATCTGAATGGATTGCTGGTTGAATGTAAGCGGAGGAAGGGAGCAGATGGATTTAAATCTATCTATTCCTGGTTCGAACAGGATGGGGCTGATTTGTTAGTCATTCGGGCGGATAGATCGCCTCGCTTGTATGTAATCCCAGAGTCTTTAATGGTGAAGTTTGCCGAGGACATGGGTTGGATAATCAAAAAAGAGATAGAAGGAGAAACAGAATGTTAGATCTAGAGAATGGCAGTGGTGGCGAGTACATCAGATTCAAGCCATCGGTTAATGCCTGGTATGTAGATGGAGAAGAGATCGATTTCAAAGGATTCTCGATAGATCCTGATTCATTGCGTACCGGATGGGGCCTGATCCAGGAGGGAGAGGCACCACAATGGGTATGGGATAAACAAGTCGGCGTTAAAGGCCCGAGACCAGAGGGAGAATACAAACGCGGATTTAGTGTAATGGTATTCCTCAAAGATCATGGCTGGCGCGAGTGGTCATCGAATGGCTCTGGCGTCAACAAGGGTCTTGCGGCAATATGGGAATCCATACACACCGGACATAGTAAGAACAAGGGTAAGTTAGCAGGGCTAAAATACACTGGTTCCAGTGCTGAGAGCATTGGCAAAGGGACAACTCGAATCCCGAAATTTGAGTTGGCTCGATGGGTTGACGCTCCAACCTCAGCTCCTGAGCCTGTTTCTCCTCCTCCCTCAGAGGCGCAGGACGAGGACGATGAGGCGTTATTTTCTTAACTAGTGTATTTGGCGGGGGGTCATTCCCTCGCCTTTTTTTTCGGGGTGCAAATGTCGGATATTGGGATGCATATAGAGACAGTGGCAAAAGCCCTCCTGGGAGAGCCCAACCATAAACTGTCCACCAAATCAGAATTGCGATGGGGGAATCGAGGGTCAATGTCTGTTGATCTGGTCAAGGGTACATGGTTCGATCATGAGGCCGAAGAGGGCGGCGGAGTAATAGACTTAATCAGGCGCGATAATCCGATGGTCAATGTGAATGAAGCATTGAAAGAGTTCGGGATCGAGACTGAGCAGCCCAGGACAAATGGGACGGCCAAGCCTTCCCTGGTGGCGTCTTACCCATATTGCGATCCAGATGGAATAGTGAAGTATGAGGTGTGCCGATTCGAGCCAAAGACATTTAGGCAGCGGCGCATAGTCGATGGGCAAACATTGTGGGGCCTGGGTGATGTAGAGCCATTGCCATACAGATTGCCGGACTTGGTTAATAACCAGGACAAACCGATACTGATCGTCGAGGGTGAGAAGGATGCAGATAATCTTGCGGCCCTGGGCTTTGTAGCAACTTGCAATAGTGGCGGAGCTGGAAAGTGGCCAGAGGTTTTGAATCAATGGTTCCTGGATCGAAATGTAATTATCCTGCCAGACAATGACAAAGCTGGGGAGAATCATGTCAGAACGCTCCTGGGCAATCTCCAGGGCTTAGCGAAGCGGATCAAGGTAGTCAGGTTACCAGTCCAGGATAAAGGGGATGTAAGCGACTGGATCGAGGGCGGTGGAACTGCGGCGCAATTAAGAGAGATGATCAAGGCGGAGAAGGAAATCGTCGAGGTTGTAACTCCATTGCCAGTGCTAACGCTTGCAGACATCGAGCAGCTCCCTCCGGTCGAGTGGCTAGTCGATGGGCTCATACCAGATAAGTCGCTGTCGATGATGTATGGCGAGCCAGGATGCGGTAAGACATTCATTGCCCTGGACATGGCGTTAAGTATTGCTCATGAGACTACATGGCAGAACCAAGCTGTTCTGGGTGGCCAGGTTGTATATGTGGCTGGCGAGGGTGTAGGTGGACTCAAGAAGCGAATAACCGCCTGGCATAAGCACAAGGATCTAAAGCCCAGGGCTCCGTTTATCGTGGTGCCGTCGAGCGTGGATCTTATGGACGTATTCAATACCCAGGATCTACACACAACGATCAAGGCAGCAAGTACAGGACCTGTAAGGCTAGTGATATTCGATACCCTGGCGAGGTCTATGACTGGGGACGAGAACAGCTCCCAGGACATTGGGCAAGCTGTCAGGGCTATGGATCAAGTGAGAGAGGAATTCAATTGCGCGGTCATGGCTATACACCACAGCGGGAAGGATGCAAGTCGAGGGGCCAGGGGATCGAGTGCGATCCTAGGGGCAGTGGATTCAAGTATGCGGATCGAGAGAGTCGGGGAGACAGTATCGCTTACAGTTGAGAAGCAAAAGGATGCAGAGATGATGGCTCCAGTGTGGATGAATTCTGTATCCGTAGACATAAGCAACGATTCCCTGGGCCTAGATCTCGAGACCAGCCTAGTCCTGGAGCGCTCAGACTCAGGTCCAAAGGACAAAACCAACCAAGGTCTACGGCCAGCACAAAGACTAGTTCTCGATGCCCTCAATGAGGCACTCATAAAGAATGGGCAAAGATCCCCTGGAGGCGATGACTATCCAGTCGGGGTCAAGGTGGTTAGCGAATCATCCTGGAGGCAGATAGCACTAGCTCAGACGATCTCAACAGGGAATCCAGACGCAGAAAGGAAAGCATTTGCAAGGGCTGCTGATACTCTGATTCAGAAGAAAATCGTAGGAAAGTGGGGGAACCTGGTTTGGAAGTGGTAAATAGCATGGGACAACAAGGAGGACAAGAATGTCCAGAGTAAAATCAAGAGGTTACGTTAAACGGGACAAGCCTGGGACAAATGTCCGACAGACGGGACGGACAGGACACTCTCTAGAGTCCTGTCCCACTGTCCCATGTCCCAGTGACGTTTGGTCGAATGCTACATTCCAGGTGATCAGTGACCATGATATGAAGGCCTGGGAGATGGATTGTAAATGGGGAACTGATAACTTGCAGGAACTAGTAGATCAGGAATTGGGTAGAAAGTTCGTGGCTCAGCAGGAGATGTATCGCAAGGCGCTCAGGTCGAACAATGAGCTATCGATACAGAAGCATGGACGGGCTATGGTCAAGGCGTTCGATGTGCTGGATCGAGATGCCGTGAAGCGGGGGGCGAGGGGAATCGACCCGAAGGATTACTGGAGTTATGACATGAATGGGATCGAGGTCAGGCTAGTCAAGACCAATGCTGAGATGCCCAGGAAGAAGGACGATGGAGTGGCTTATCTCTCGGTGCCAGAGTTGATGAAGTTCGTACCTCCTGGAGTGTTCGAGATCAAAGAAACATTCGCAGGATCTAAGGTTAAAGATATGATCATAGGTGATAACGATGAGCTCATCTGATAAGCCAGACATTCGCAAGTACAGTGTCATTCCAGCAAGGGCAATCCAGGACGATAAGATGCACTGGACAACGCTGAGATTACTCGGAGCATTGTGCCTACATACCAATGCATACGGTATTTGCTGGCCTTCCAGGATAACATTGGCAAGGCATATATCCAGGAGCACAAAGACCATTAGCGTTCATGTTGCCAGGTTAATCAAGGCTGGCTATATCAGGAAGCTACAACCCAGGGCATATCCAATTAAGGCAAAGAAAACCTGGAGAACCAATCGATATCAGGTGCTATTTGATGGGCCTCAAACTGAGCTACCAAGTAAGGAGCAGTTCTACGCTCCAAGGCCAAAGATAGCCGAGGATGTGGAGATTCTGGAAGCCCAAGAGGTTCTGCATAATAGAAGGGGGTCTGGGGGTGAAAACAGCGACTTTAAGATACTCTCACAAGCGTTCGTTCAAGGTGTCCAAATGGTGTCTGGACAGCATAGAATCGCAGAATCCAACCACAATTTCGCCAAGATCCTGGCTGATCGTGGGATCAGTGCTGAACGGATCAAGGCTGCAACCATTGAGATGTGTAAGTACAACCTAATGTCTGGCAGGACTCCGCCGATTACATTGGAGCAGGTGGCAATTTGGGCTGGGCTATGAAGGTGAAGGATTACAATGGCCAAACGCTAGTATGGCTAATGAAATGGATGGCTAAAAAAAATCGTAAGCCATTGATTTTAAAAGGGGCTATACCACCCCCCCCACCCCACCGACCACCATACGGGGGTCTCGCTCAAAATTTTGGTGAATTTAGCCTGGAGGTTACAAGTTATGAGTAAAAAGATACCGGTCCGCCAGCTCAGGAAAGCCCTGGTTATAGGATCTGATGATGAGAGGGAGGGCGTGAAGCAGGAGTTGGCTACAATCGCCGCGTCTGATATCACCGAGGTTATGTCCTGGGACGAGCAAGGCAGGGTCACGCTCAAGGATGCGAAGGATGTGCCGCTACATACCAGGAAAGCGATCAAGAAAGTTAAGGTTACGCCAACCAGAATGGGCAATTCCATCGAGGTCGAGATGCATGACAAGGTCTCGGCCCTGCGGATGCTGGCTAAACATCATGGATTGTTGGAGCCTGGGCTCGAGAAATCGGATAGGCCCAGTGTTTTGGGGATTAATTTGCATGGGCCTATAGTTACTGAATACGAGGAAAGAAAAGATGGCGAGGACGAAAGCAGCGAGTGATAGATCTACCAGGCGAAAAGTTGAGGCTGAAGGATTATTTGGTGGATTAGATTTAGATTTCAGCACCAGCCCTACGGTTTGGGGTTTCCTTAGCGATAATGCGTTTTTTCGCGGCTTAATGGGGCCTGTTGGTAGCGGTAAATCTTACGCCTGCGCCGCTGAAGTTATGCTCAGAGCTGTAAAGCAGCCAGTTTCGCCGAAGGATGGGATTCGATATAGCCGATTTGTAGTTGTCAGGAACTCATACCCAGAACTTAGGACCACGACTATTAAGACCTGGCTCGAGCTCTTTCCTGAGAATACATTTGGGCCTATGCGTTGGAGCCCTCCACTTACGCATCACATTAAGTTGCCCTCGAGGGGCGATGCTGCTGGGATTGACTGCGAGGTTATATTCCTGGCCCTGGATCAACCGAAGGATGTCAGGAAGTTATTGTCCCTGGAATTGACCGGCGCCTGGGTAAATGAGGCAAGAGAGCTCCCGCTTAGCATTGTCCAGGGATTGACCCATCGAGTTGGAAGATATCCGACGAAGGCTAATGGAGGTGCGCCCTGGCGTGGGATATGGGCGGACACGAACCCGATGGCTGATGATCATTGGTGGCATCGATTATCGGAGCGTGAGCCAGTTCGAGGTAAGTACAAGTGGAATTTCTATAAGCAGCCCCCTGGAATGATCGAGGCTAAGAGTGATGACCCTGATGCCGCGTTAGGTGCCAGCCGGTGGTGGATTAATAATCCGAAGGCTGAGAATGTTAAGAATTTGCCCCAGGGTTATTACGAGCAGCAGATTGGAGATAAGGAGCTCGATTGGATTGAGTGTTATGTCGGCGGTAAGTATGTGTATGTGAAGGAAGGTAAACCCGTCTGGCATGAGTTCGATGACACGATTATGGTGGATCAGGACCTGACGGTTGATTTATCGCTGCCGATTCATGTAGGCCTCGACTTTGGATTAACTCCTGCGGCTGTGATTGGTCAGCGATTTAGTTCTGGCAAGTGGCATATATTGGATGAGATCGTAACTGAGGACATGGGTCTCGAGAGATTTGGCCAGATGTTGTTGTATGAATTGAATATGAAGTACCCGAAATCTGAGGTTAAGGTTTGGGGTGATCCGGCTGGTATGAAGCGTGACGAGATTTTTGAGGTTACTGCTTTTGACCATTTGCGGACGATTGGACTCCAGGCCCAGCCGACTGCATCGAATGATTTTCAAGTACGTCGTGAAGCTGGAGCTGCCCCGATGCTGCGCCTGGTGGATGGAAAGCCAGGACTTAGGGTAAATTCACGCTGTACTAGATTGAGAAAGGCGTTAAGTGGCGGATATCATTTTAAGCGCGTTGGGATTTCTGGCGGCAATGATCGTTTCAGGGATGCGCCCAATAAGAATGATTCATCTCACGTTGGCGATGCTTATGGCTATTTACTATTGGGCGCGGGTGAGCATCGCAGGATAACTCGAGGTGTTAATAGAAATCCTTTTCAACAAACGATTGCTAAGACAGATTTCTCTATATGGTAGGAGACAATTATGCTCCAAACTGTTTTAAGTTTTTTAGCATTACTGAATTGTTACCCAAAGGATTACGTTATTACGTCAAGTAATAGTACGTTCTATCTTGCTGGAGATATCGGGGTGATCTATATCAGTCCTGGTATGTATAAGGATCATGTTTTGGCCCACGAGCTATATCATCAATGCCAGTGGCAATGGGCTGGTAAGAAGCCTGCTCAGTCCTGGGATGAGTGGGAGCGCAGAGAAAGAGAAGCAATGAAAGTTGAAGATATATTTCTTAATCTTAAATAATTGAGATGCCAAGCTCTTTATTAGGTTGTGGCGAGATCGAGGGATGGATTAAGCACAGGACAGTGCCATTTCATTTTGGTCATTTAGCTTTAATGGATTTGAAGCCCAAGGCCAAGGAAGTGATGAACTCAATTCCCAATTATTTGATGTATATGAAGGAGCACACAGCTGGTACTCCAGCGTTTAGTGTCCTGGATTGCGGAAAAGTTCTATTGTCTTTTGGCTTTTATCCATTGTGGCCTGGAGTTTGTGAGGGCTGGATGATCCCAAGCAATCACATTGATCGCAAGGCAGTTGCATTGGTAAGGGGTGCCAGGACTGTTTTCAATCATATTGGGAGTGCTATGCAATTGCGTAGATTGCAGTTCATGGTTTCTTCATCTAACTTACAGGCGATTCGTTTTGCCGAAGTGTTATATTTCGAGAGAGAAGCTACGCTGGTCAAATACGGACCGGATGGCAGTGATTATTATATTTATACGAGGTTCTACTGATGAGTGGTATGTTCTCCAGACCTAGCGTTCCAGATACCTCTGCTATTCAAAAGGCTCAGCTCGAGGCTATGAAAAAGCAGAGTGAGTTATTAGATAAACAAGAAGCCAGAGTTGATGCAGAAGAAAAGCAGGCGTTAAGCCAGGCATCTGCTAGAGCCAGGGCTAGAAGAATGGGCCGAGGTGGTTATCGTTTGCTTTTATCTCCGATGAGAGGAGCAGCAGCTGCCCAGGGTATCAAAGGTACTGAAGCTACTCTTGGAGGTTAATCATGGGATTCGGTAGTTTTTTTAAGCGTGTTACGCAGCCTGTTAGAAAGATTGTTAGTCCGGTTGTTAAGGAAGTTGTAAAGCCAGTCGTTAAGACGGTTGCAACTCCAGTTGCCAAGGCTGTATCTAAAGCTCTTAATGTAGATACTGGACCTAGCCCAGAGCAAATCGCTCAACAAAAAAGAGCTGATCAACAATTAGCGGCTCAGATGAAAAAGGTTGCTGATCAGGAGAAGAAGCTCAATGATCAACAGCAAAAACTCGCAAACACTGCGACCTCAACATCGAGGGCTCGTAGAAGTAGGCGTGGTGGCTCTTATCGTCTGTTGCTGTCAAGCGCCAGGAAAGATGCCGCTACTGGTATTAAGGGTTCTGCCTCAAGTCTGGGTGGTTAAATGCCACTGAAGAGACACCAAAATCCAAGTGGCGGATTGAATGCTGCTGGCAGGGCATATTACAAAAGAACCGAAGGAGCTAACCTAAAGCCGCCGGTTAAGTCTGGCGATAATCCTCGACGTGCTTCTTTCCTGGCTAGAATGGCTGGGAATCCTGGGCCTGAGAGAGATAGCAAAGGTAAACCAACCAGGTTGCTCTTATCGCTCCAGGCTTGGGGAGCATCATCGAAGGCAGACGCCAGGCAAAAGAGTGCTGCGATTTCAAAGCGTTTAAATAATAAGGGTTAGATATGGCTCAATTAGAAGCAAGAGAAATTGTAAAACGGGCCGATAAAGCTGATACAAGAAAAGAGCAATGGCGAAACATTTACGAAGAATGTTACGAGTTTGCCTTACCTCAGCGTAATTTATATTCTGGATACTATGAAGGTAAAACTCCTGGGCAAAATAAGATGGCCAGGGTATTCGATGCTACGGCTATAAACTCTGTTCAGCGTTTTGCTAATAGAATCCAATCTGCATTATTCCCGCCTTATAGAAGCTGGTGCAGACTCCAGGCAGGTAATGATGTTCCAGGAGATCAGCAAGAAGAGATTAGTGCTGCTCTAGATATATATACTGAAAAGATGTTTGACACGATACGTCAGACAAACTTTGACCTGGCAATGTCAGAGTTCTTATTGGATTTATGCGTTGGTACTGCGGTCATGTTGGTACAGCCAGGCGATGGTGACGCACCAGTTAGATTTACTGCTGTCCCGCAATATCTTGTTAGCCTGGAAGAAGGGCCTCATGGTGTTGTAGATAATGTATATCGACGAATGAGAATTCGCGTAGATGTTATTCAGCGTCAATGGCCAGATGCCAATATGCCGGAGGAGCTACTTAAAAAGCTCGATGATCATCCAGAAGAAGAGGTCGATCTGCTCGAGGCAACAGTTTGGTCGGACTCAGAGCAGACTTATTGCTATCACTTGATATATACGAAAGATAAAAAAGCTACCGGAGCTACTGAACTGGTGTATCGAACCATGAAGGTAAGCCCCTGGATCGTAGCCAGATATATGAAAGTAGCTGGTGAGGTATATGGTCGAGGGCCTTTGGTTAGCGCATTGCCAGATATTAAGACCCTTAACAAGGTCAAGGAAATGATCCTTAAAAATGCTTCAATCGCTGTGTCTGGTGTATATACCGCAGCAGATGATGGAGTGTTGAACCCGCAAAACATTACCATCGCCCCTGGAGCGATTATCCCTGTTGCCAGGAATGGCGGTCCCCAGGGCGAAAGTTTGAAGCCATTAAAGTCGGCAGCTGATTTTAATGTGGCTCAACTTGTAATTAACGACATGGTAATGGGCATTAAGAAAATGTTGCTCGATGATACGTTGCCGTTGGATACTCAATCAGCCAGGTCTGCAACTGAGATTGTCGAGCGCATGAAAGAGTTGGCCCAGAACATGGGTGCAGCTTACGGTCGATTGATAACTGAGTGCATGATGCCGCTAGTTAATCGAATCTTGTATGTAATGGATGAGAAGAACATAGTGGATATGCCGGTTAAAGCTGATGGCAAAGTTATCAGGGTAGTACCAGTATCTCCATTAGCCCAGGCTCAGAATATGGAAGATCTACAAAACGTACTTCAATTTGCTCAGATCGCTCAATCAGCTGGGCCGATGGGCCAAGTTGCGATTAATCAGGATGAAATGCTTGACTACATTGTCGAGAAAATGGGAGTGCCGCGAAGGGTGGTAAATAATGCTGAGCAAAGGGCTGCAATAATCCAGGAAATGCAGAACGCCGCAGCCGAGATGCAACAACAAGCACAGCAGGGTGGAGCTCCTAATGTCTGAAGAAATTGATAAGGTTTTCGTGCGTTGCTTTTCCACGAAAGAGGGCCAGGCAGTTCTAGAGTATTTGCGAAGCATTACTATTGAGCAGCCTACCTGGTTCCCTGGGGATGACGCCTCTCATGGTTTTCATAGAGAAGGCCAGAATTCTGTAGTCAGGGATATTGAAAAGCGCATCAAGAGAGGACGTAATTTATGACAGAAGAAGCTCTGGCCGCGAGCGATAACTCTGAACAAGAGCCGCAAAACGACAACCAGGAATCAGAAACTTTACTAAACCTAAACCAACAGCAAGAAGAAGAAACAACGCAAGAACCTGATCCGATGCCGCATCTGGCATCTGAAGAGGATGAGAAAATAGATTGGGGCGAGCGTCCTACCTGGATACCTGAAGATCTATGGTCAGCAGATGATGGCCCTGACGTCGAGGGCGCATTCAAAGCCCTGGAGAAAGTAAATAAAGACTACAAAGAGCTCAGGACTAAAATGTCTCAAGGACTGCATAAGGCTCCGAAGGATGGAGAATATGCAAGAGATGTATTTACCCAGGCTAATGTGGCAGAAGATGATGAGGTAATGACGTCATATATTGATCTGGCTAAAAAGCATGGGATAAGCCAGGAGGCATTCAATGATATGGCATCTCTTTATTTCGACGCAGTTGGAGCAGCTGAAGATTTTGCAAAGACCAGCATCGAGGAAGAGAAAGGTAAACTTGGGCGCAACGCCGATAGGATTATCAGCGAGACCAGTGCCTGGCTTACCAAGTTAAGTAGCTCTGGAGTTCTTAGCAATAATGAACTCGAGTCTATTGCTAACGCATCAACTAACGCTACATTCATTACAGCTATAAATAAGATCCGACAATCTTATAATGAAGCTCCTATCCCAGCCAATGAGATCCAGGAAGGTAATCAACCAGATCGAGCAGAACTTGATTCAATGGTTGCTGATCCTAGATATGGCAAAGATATGACCTACACTAAAAAGGTTGAAGAGGCATTTTATAAAGCCTACGGAGAAGCGTAAGACGTAACACAACGTCAAAATTAAACGGTTGGAAGTTGCATATCGGCAACATCAACGATATATTCCAATATGACTGACAACCGTTTAATTTCGGCCAGTTCTCGCAATGTACGGCCCAGACGGACAACCGTAGCGATGTTAAACCTTATTTATTACTTTTAAAGGAGTACACAAATGGCTGTTTCTATCAGCAATGCATTTGTAACCCTTTTTGACAGTGAGGTGAAGCAGGCTTACCAGGCACAACGTGCTTTGGCTGGGTTGACACGCGAACGATCTGTCGAGGGTTCAACTGTAAAATTTCCAAAGATTGGCAAAGGTACCGCGACTGTAAGAGTTCCTCAAACTGACGTAACTCCAATGTCCGTTACATATAGCCAGGTAACAGCAACAATGGAAGACTATATCGCAGCAGAATATAGCGATATCTTCAACCAGGCTAAAGTAAACTTCCAGGATCGAGCTGAGTTAGTTCAGGTTGTTTCTGGCGCAATCGGTCGACGTATGGACCAGGTTGTTATTGATGCTTTAGTTGCTGCTTCTAGCACAAACACAGTTAGCAACGATATCGGTGGTACTGATACCAACCTTAATGTTGCAAAACTTAGAGCTGCTAAGAAGGCAATGGACGCTAAAAATGTTCCAGCGCAGAATCGAGTGATTATTGCTCATGCGAATAACATGGACTCATTGTTAGCTGAAACTGCTGTTACTAGTGCAGACTTCAATACTGTTAAGGCTTTGGTCCAGGGCGAGATTGATACGTTCCTTGGATTTAAGTTCGTCAGTCTTGGAGACAGAGATGAAGGCGGCTTGGCAATTGATGGTTCTAATGACCGAATCGTTTATGCATTCCACAAAGATGCAGTAGGTTTGGGCATGGGTATGAATCAGCAAAGCCGAGTTGACTACATTCCAGAGAAGACTTCCTTCCTGGTTGCGTCTATGTTCTCCGCTGGAGCAGTTGCGATTGATTCTGACGGTATCACTAAAATCACTTGCCGCGAAAGCTAATCTTAGGAGGATTTAATTATGGCTTATAGTTCAGATGGATTTGGTCCTCTTGGAGGCCAATCACTAAGGGGATCGCGTCCAGCTTTGTATGTGTATACCACTACGGAAGCACATACAACAGTTGACGGGTCCGGTTACTTTAACGATTTGTCAGACACTCTAGCAGTTGGCGACATGATCATTGTTCATGGTGAGACAGGCGGAACTCGCACTATTACCATGCACATTGTTGTGTCAAATTCTTCTGGAGTTGTTGATGTCTCTAACGGCACCGTAATTGGTGTGGTTACAGACTCTGACTAATATTGACCGACAGGGGCAGCTGTAAAAGGTTGCCCCAATAGAGAAGGAGAGGTATGGCATCTGGTGATACCAAGTTGTCTATTTGTTCAGACGCTTTGATAATGCTGGGGGCTGCGCCTCTCTCTTCTTTTTCTGAAGGGACCGATAGCGCTCAGATTACTGATCGTCTATACGATGACATTAGAGATACCACTTTGGGTATGTATCCCTGGAGTTTTTCTTTTAAAAAGATTCAACTCAACAGGACAAATAACACCCCAGTAAATGAATTTAAATATGAGTACCAATTGCCTGGTGACAGAATCAACAACGTCATGGCGGTATTCAACAGTGGGACTTCAGGAGCCAGGCCTATCCAATATGGATGGGAAATAATTGGCGATAAGCTGATCAGCTCACAAGAAAAGATTTATGTCGATTATCAATATTCGACCCCAGAGGGCGAAATGCCGACATATTTTGTTCAATTATTGAAATACATGATGGCCTGGAATATATCCGAAACGGTAACTGACCAGATAACCAAAGCTGATTATTTCAAAGTATTAGCAGTTGGATCTCCACAGGAGAGTATGAGAGGGGGCTTCTTTAGAGTTGCTACGTCTATCGATGGAAGGAATAAGCAGCTTGAAGCAATCGAAGACTTTAGCTTAATATCGGTTAGAGGATGAGCAGAATTGTAGCAATGCAGACCAATTTTGCCGTTGGTGAAATTGATCCACTTCTTAGAGCCAGGATTGACTTAAAGCAATATTATGGCGCCCTCGAGACTGCAACCAATGTAGTCATTCAGCCCCAGGGCGGAGCCAAACGCAGAGAAGGCTTGCGTTATGTGACTACCTTAGATTCTGGCGCTGGAAATGCTGTAAGACTCATACCATTTGAGTTCAATACAGATGATAGTTATATGTTCGCAGCAATCCCTGGGAGAATTTACATATTCAGGGATGGCGTCTTAGTAACTAATATCAATGCTAGTGGTAACGATTATTTGTCAGTTCCAGAATTTACTTCTGTGAATTTGCCAGAGATGCGTTATGCACAATCTGCTGATACGATTATTTTTGTTCATGCTGATTTAGCTCCATTAAAGCTGGTTCGAGGAGCTGATCATGATGAGTGGACGAAATCTACTATTACGTTTGATAACGTCCCAAAGTATGCTTTTACGCTAGATACACATGAGCCTAAGTACACCATTACGCCTTCTGCTACTACTGGCAATATTACTTTAACGGCTTCTGCGGTAACTACAGATACTGGTACGGCCCAGGCAGGTAGTTCTAATACCATAACCTTGAAAGCTGCTAGTAGCTTTACAACTGATGATCAGCCTAATGGTATGTTCATTCAGATAACTGCTGGAACCGGATCTGGCCAGACTAGGCACGTTGAAGATTATGTTGCTTCTACAAAAGTCCTAACTGTATATCCGGCATGGGATACAGCCCCTGATGCTACTTCACAATATGAAGTAAAGGCTTTTAAACCAGCAGCAGTTGACGAATATGTTAATGCCTTGAATGGTTTTGGTAGGGCCAGGATTATTGAGTATGTGAGCGATACAGTTGTTAATGCTTATGTAGAGATTCCTTTTTTCGATACCTCAGCGATAACTAGTGGAAACTTTGAGACTGAGCATGGGTATGAAAGTGCTTGGTCATCAACTAAAGGATACCCAAAGGCTATTACCTTTCACGAAGGCAGATTGTGGTTAGCCGGATCTAAGTCGTTACCATCTACAGTTTGGGCCTCGAGGGTTAATGATTTCTTTAATTTTGATAAGGGCGAAGGCTTAGATGATGCAGCCCTGGAAGCCACGATATCTACATCTACACTAAATGCAATTACAGATATCTTTTCTGGTAGAGACTTGCAGATATTTACAACAGGTGGTGAGTTTTATATTCCCCAGGCTAATCTTGAGCCAGTAACGCCATCTAACTTCATCGTTAAGATTGCTACCAGAAACGGGTCTAAAGCTGATGTTCCGGTGGTTGGCGTTGATAGTGGAACTTTATTTATCCAAAGAGAAGGTAAAGCTCTTAATGAACTAGCATTTACTGATACCGAGTTGGCATACAACACCAGCAATGTATCTATGCTATCTGGACATTTATTTAAGACTCCAACTGATATGGCTATTCGACGAGCCACATCTACGGATGAAAGTGACAGGTTAATGATTGTTAATGAGGATGATGGATCGATGATCGTCTTCTCGTTACTCAGATCTCAAGAGGTTACGGCCCCAGCTCAATTTACAACTGATGGTCGATTCCTAGCAGTTGGCGTCGATGTAGCTACAATTTATACAGTAGTTAAGCGAACTATTGATGGGACTGATCAATACTTTGTCGAATACTTTGATAGCAATTTACACCTGGATAGTGCAGTCCAGGCATCTGGAGTTGCAAGCTCAGCATCGGTAGCTCACCTGGAAGCTAAGACATTAAAGATTATTCTTGATGGAACGATCCAGGATGATAAGACAGTTAGCAGTGGATCAGTTAGCTTTGATCGAGCAAGCGCTACAGATTATGAAGTTGGGCTTTATTACCCAGTTGTAATTAAAACTATGCCGGTCGAGCCGCAGATTCAATCTGGATCATTGCGAGGGTTTAAGAAAAGAATTCTAGAAGTAAACGCCGAAGTGTTTGAGACTCAGGCTATGACTATTAATGGCCAGCAAGTTCAATTCAGGCAGTTTGGCGAAAACAATCTAGATACAGCTGTACAAAAGTTTACTGGAATTAAAACTGTCGGACCTCTCCTGGGCTTTAATAAAGAGGGTCAAATAACAATCACCCAAAGCGTTCCGTTAGATATGACGATTCTGGCTTTGGATTTTAAAGTGTCGGTGGGCCAATAATATGGAATATGTAGCAGTAGCAGCTTTAGTGTTAGGTGGAGTTCAGTCGATTCAAATGGGAAGGTCCCAGGAGAAGATGTATGACCTGCAGGCTCAACAAGCACTTATGCAGAGTAGGAGCGCGGCTTTAGCTCAACGAGCAGATACTTTGGAATACAAACGCCAGGGAGTAGAGGTTATGAAGAATCTGGCTAGAAACCTTGCAACTATAAACTCCAGGGCTGCTGCCGGATCAGTTGATCCATTCTCTGGATCTGTTGGAAATCTAGCAATTGCAAACCTGGAAAAAGGTGTTACAGATTTTTATACCAGTAGAGAGAATGTTCAATTTAGTCAGAACCAATCAAAACTGATTGAAGCAGCTGGACAGTTCCAATCGAATCAATATCAATTTGCCGGAAACCTTGCTAAGCGCCAGGGCTACATGAATGCATTAGCATCATTTGGACAGGCTGCATATTATGGAAGTAAGACTGGCACAGGATCAGGACCTACTACTTAGGATTTATAAATGGCCGATATATTTGAAAAACTAATTTATCAACCTGTTAGAACTGCCAGGGTTGGCGGCGTTCCGTCAATTGATTATGCGGCCAATAAAGAGGCAATTAGAAGCCAAGCTACAACAGCTGATGCCTTAACGAGAATAGCAAGTTTTGCTTTTGAGTCCGCTAAAGGTAAGCAGGAAATCATGGGTACAGAGCGTGGCGTATCAGCCCCAACCCAGACATTGCAATCTCTTGCGGGGAAAGATAGATCTTCATTTAGCTTTGAAGAAGAGGCCGCTTATACCGCCGCTAGTAAAGCATTAAGCATTGAACTTGGAATCAAGGCTAAAAAGGCTATGGGTGAAATTGTACTGGAAGCCACCAATAGAGGCGCTGATTCGGCAACGCTCCAGGATGCATTGGATTCTGTCATCGAGGGTTATGGTGGGTCTATAGATCTACTTGATCCAGTTGCTGGAAAAGAATTTAGGTTAAGCCTGGAAGACTCTAGGAATTCATTATATTTAAATTACTCAGAAAAAGAATTACAGAAGGCAAAGCAAGAGCAGAAGCATAAGACTCTTATAGCTGCTGATGAAAGTTTATCTGAAATCCAATCGTTGGCACATGATTCTTACCAAGATTGGGATAGCACTATCAGTCGTTTAATAACTAATTATGATGGTATTTTAGAGGCTGGTGGTCTTAGCCCGTCAGAGAGAACCGCGAAAGTTTTAGAGGCTAAGAAATTTGCTCATGTAAGCAGAATAGAGGGTGAGTATTCAAGGCAAAAAACTCTTGCAGATAAGAGAGATTATTTAGAGGCATTTAAAAAAGACATTCCAAGGTCTACTGATAAAGGTATATCTAGAGGTCTTTTGGATAACGAGGCACAAGTAGTATTAAGGTCTTTATCCCAGGAATATAACCTTGAGGTTAAAGCATTAAATGCTCAAGTTGATTCTGTCCAAATTAAAATGAGGGATGAGTTAACTAATATTGTTAATAGTGGTGGCGTTGTATCTAAAGAAAAAATAGCTGACATAAAATTAAGTATTGATGAGCTAGAAGAGGCTGGCGTAGATATTGAGGCTATCAACAAATTAAAAATCAATCTTCAAAGCACAGAAGATAATCTAGATTATTTAAGAAAAATAAAAAAATATAATATTGTTGAGCTAGAGGACGAAATAAATTCTTTAACTAAACAATGGAACGCTAATGCCAATCCAATTATAGGATTTAAGTTAAAACAAGTCGGCGCCGAGTTTAATATGAAAGCTGCTGAGCTTCAAAAAAAGAAGGCGAAATTAAAGCCGCAGATAGACAAAATACAAAATACCATAAATCAAGTTCAAGAGATTATTGATAATAATGAAACTGTAGATCAAAATTTATTGGAAACAATTGATATTTCCATGATGTATCTTATGGAAGATCCTGATTATATTCCTGGCGCTTTGGATGAAGTGAAAACAAATCTTGCAGAATTGAGATCTTTTATTGAATTTAGAAATGATATTAAAGATGATTCTTCAACCCAAATCGAAGCTAAATTAATTGAAGTAGAAAAGCGTCTAGAGGCTTCCACCGGAGTTAGGTCTGGATATTACAACCTGAAAGAAACAACCAAACTTTTAAAGTTACAAAAAGATTTAGAGAAAAGAGCATCTGCGGTTAGGGCTGGTATAAAAAATGACCCTCTTTTGTTTGCCAATGATTCAGGATTAATTACATTAGAACCAACCTTGACTGATAAATTATTTGGAGAAGTATCTTCAGATGATCAAATATTAGAGATAAAAACTTCTGTTGGAAAAAGAGTAAACAGCGCTCAGAAGTCGGCAAATCATTATGGACATACGGTTAAGTATTTAACCAATAATGAAGTAGACACAATTAGCCAAGTTTTATCATCTCCAGATACGTCATCGTTAATACAGGGTCATATCCTGGGGAATATTGCCAAGTATTTTGGAGAAAATTCAAGAGAGGTTTTTAGGCAGATTTCTGAAAAAAAAGACGCAAACACATTTATGTACATTGGCGGAATGATTGCAAATGGATCTTCGCAAGATGTGACGATGAAGGCATTGGTTGGAAGAAAAATATCAGAGGGTATGAAAGATACGGTATTAGGTGAGTTTGAAGACAAGGCGGCGTTGAGGCAAAAAATCCTATCAAATCTTAATCTGGAAGATTCAATGGTTGGGGTGGTAGATAATATTAAAAAGGTTGGTGGATATATTTACCTTGCCAGCGAAAAATCTTCAACAACGACTATAGATTCTGAATTGTATGAAGATGCATTGCAGCTTGCGGCCGGTAGAAGAGGATCTGGAACTCAAACTGCTGGCGGAATAGTTGAATGGAATGGTAGACAGGTAATTCTTCCAAGCAACATTTATCACCAAGATGGACTGGATTTATTTTTTAACAGCATAAAAAAAATACAAGATTTAGAAAAATATTCTGTAAGCTGGGATAAAGAAAAGGGTATGTACACCAGGCAAGGGCATTTGCCAATTGGTGTTCTAAACGGTGAGGTTGTTTCCTTAAACGAAATTAATAATGCCCAATTAATTACTGTTCAAGATGGTCTTTATAAATTAAGAACTAAAGATGGAACTTTATTCACTGAAGCTGGTGTTCCATTTTTACTTGACCTCAAATTGGTTGGAACTCAAAAATAATGGCCGTTTATTTTGATCAGTATTACAACACTGGTATAGGGGATACTCCAGTTAAGTATGGCGGAGAAGATTATTCTTTTGTAGACGCATACTCTAAGGCTTTTGAAAATCAAATGATGGGGTCTAATAGCGATAGTATTACCAACCTCATGAAAGAAGAGCTTGACCCTTTAATTGCATTAATGAATGAAAATTATGTAAGCGGGAAAGTAGATACCTACGATGGAAGTGCTTATTTTGAAAATCCTGGGGATTATTATTATTCAATTTTAGATGACTCAATAAATAAAAGGCGTGAGACCCTACTTAGGGAGACCTTTAAACATTTGAGAGAAAATCCAGATTTATATCCAGGATATGAGGATTTTGATGAGCAAAAGCTGGCCGATAGAATTAGAGAGCGAGCTATAGAGTTCATTCAATCTCAAGAAGAGGTATCTACCAGAACTTCTGGCATGGGGACCATAGCAGAATTTCTTGGGTCCGCTTCTGGATTTGTTGTTGATAAAAATGCCGCTGAGATAATTAATCCAATCATCATCGCTGAATTGTTTTATGGATCTGGAAAACAAAAGTTAGCTCAGGCCGTATTAAAGGAAGCTGCTGTTGGATCTGGCGTAGAGGCTATGCTTCAATCTGAAATTAAAGATTGGTATAACTCTTTGGGGCTCGAGTATACCTACGAGGATTTCTTAAAGAATGTTGGCACTGCTGGAATTATTGGTGGATCTTTCCCAGTTGCTGGTAGGCTTTTAAGAGGCGGGATTAGGCTAACCAGGGATCAAATAAAGAGAGGCGTCGAGGCATTCAAAGGTCGAGGAATTGACCCAACCGACGCTGATATGCAGATTAGATTCCTCGAGGACCTAGAAGATTTAACTTCCGCAGACGCTCCAGGAGGCCCATTAGTTCCAGCAGATCAACCATCTGGAAGAACCATTGATTTGGGCGTTGATGAATGGCAGGTTCTAAGCAACGATGATCTTAGAACAAATCCTGTAATTCAACGTGCAGAAGCAACAATGAATGAAATTCCTGTGACTGTTAACCAGCCTGGTTACGGCACAGTGAAATATGACCTGCAAAGAGTTTTTGTAAATCCAGCTGATGGCAGCGAAATAGTTGGCATTCATGACGCAATTAAAATGTTGTATCAAACATCCAAAACTTTAGCCTGGACTGCCGACAATATAACAATACCAGTAAATCCTAATAAGTACGAAAAACGAGCCATTATTGTTTTAGGTCCTCCGGCCTCTGGCAAATCATCCATCTCTAATCCTATCGCCAGGAAATATGGCGCAGCTATTATTGATGCAGATGAGGCTAAGAAAATGATGCCTGAATTCCAGGATGGAGTTGGAGCAAATGCTGTACACGAAGAAAGCAAATTCCTATCAGATGTCGTTCAAGTTCATGCTATAGATGAAGGAATGAATGTAGTTATTCCAACTGTTGGTAGCAAGATTGACAAGATTGAGCAGTTAATTAATAAGTTTAAAAATAATGGATACCAGGTTGATCTGGTTGGTATGAATGTAAGTGCTGTAAATGCCAGGAATAGAATGGTTCAAAGATTCATTACAACTGGCAGATACATTCCAATGGACTATATTGAGAGCGTTGGGGAAAACCCAATGTTGGTTTATAATAAGTTGAAAGAAAAAGGAGTAGCAGATGGCTACACGCAAATCGACAACAATGTCGGGGCAAAAGACCCAAAACCAGTTATCGAAGACACAAGAGGAATCCTCGAAGACGTTGAGTTACGATTACGACGCGGCGGACCAGAGGGTAGAGGAGTACATCCAAACGCCAGCAGGACAAGCGAGGATGAAGCGCCTCTTAGCAATTTTGAAGTCCTAAAAGAAAGATCTAACAAGGCAGTAAAAAGCCAGGTAAATCTGGAGAAGGGTAATTTACCAGATGATGACATCGGTACAACCCAAAGGCGCCCAGCTCCTCCAGAGACCAAGATCGATGAGCCTGATGTTGATAACTTTGTTGATCAGGTTTCAAGAGATACGGATTTCGACAATCTAGCTGACGATGAGATAATTAACCTGGATTTAGTCATGGACGATGAGGTTGTGACTAGATCAGTTAGCGGGGCTGATATCAAGAAAGAATTAGCCCAGGATCAGCAAATGCTGGATAGATTGCGAGGTTGTGTAGTATGAGCTTACTAGACTGTATCAATAATGCTGAGAAGGAAGGCCCAGACAATGGCGGCCTAACTAAAGAGCAGGCTAAAAGAGCCAGGCAGCTATTCACAGAATTTAAAGATGCTAATGCTAAGGACATGAAAATGGGTCCTGGCGATGCAGATGCTAAAGCCGGCAAGGATACATTCGATGTATTAGAGCATGAGGCTAAGCAGAAAAAGCGCAGAGTTATACTCCAAAGGGCGGCTCAACAAAGGGTCCTTAATAATATAAAGGGGTATAAAGGCAGCAATATGGGCGAGGCTTTAGTGGCTCACATGGAACGCGATGGTAGGGGCGGAACCCCATTCTCAAATGTAGCTGGTCGAGCAGCAGTTATCAGAGGTATGGCTCATGCAATGATGAGCGATGTCATCGAGCAGTTGCGTAAGTCTAAAGTCCTGGGGCGAACAACCAAGCAAGCCAGGGCCAAGGCCAATGCAATGGTCAGGGAAATATTTGGGGAAAACAGTGGAGACGCAGCAGCCAAGGAATTAGCTCAGGCCTGGAAAAAGGCAGCTGAATTTCTGAGGCTAAAGTTCAACCAGGCTGGCGGAGATATTCCAAATCGTAAAGACTGGGGTATGCCGCAGGTTCATGATAATGATGTTATTCGTAAGGCTGGGGCCAAATCCTGGAAAGAATTTATCATGCCTCTCCTGGATAAAGAAAAGATGGTCAGCTTTAAGACCGGCAAGCCAATGTCAGATGTTGAGTTTGATGAGGTCTTGTCTGAGATCTGGGAGACTATAGCTACTGATGGATTCTCAAAGGTTAAAGAAACTTCAGTTGCAGGCCAGGGAAAATCTCTAGCTAGAAGACGCCAGGATCATCGCTTCTTGGTATTTAAAGATGCTGACTCATTCATGAAGTATAACGAGCAGTTTGGTGGCGGAGATGTATTCTCGGTAATGATGAACCACATCGAGGGTATGTCAAAAGATATAGCCATGTTGCAGATATTGGGGCCTAACCCTAATTCGACAATTAACTTCATGAAGACCCAGGTCACAAAGATGGCCAAAGAAATTGATGCAAAGAATAATAATAGTGTTGCGTCATCTAAGTTGCCCAGGAAGTTTCAGCAATTCGATGAGATGTTTGATTACCTAACTGGTAAGTCTCACATTCCAGCTAATGAGTTTATTGCCAGGTCTTTTGCCGGCCTCGGGAACTTTTTAACAGCAGCTTATCTTGGATCAACCTCGATCCTGGCAATCGCTACCGATCCAAACTTTACAAGGATTACAAAGCGTATGGCTGGTATGCCATTGCTAAGATCATCGCTGTCAAAGTCTTTAGGGATGTTAGTAGCTAACAAGATGACCAAGAAGCAGGCTATTAGATTGGGCCTGATTGCAGAGAACTGGTCAGCTGCTGCTTATGGACAGGCTCGATATGCCGGTGAAATATTAGGCGGCAGAGTATCTGAGGCTATATCCAATGTATCGATGAATATCTCATTGCTCTCTCCATTTACCCAAGCTGGTCGATGGGCATTCGGAATGGAGTTTATGGGATTTATTGCAGATAGCGCAAAGTTACCATTCGCCAAGTTAAATCAGCCATTCAAAGATACCCTAGAGAAATTTGGCATTACTGAGGCTGAGTGGGGGCAGATGAAGACCTTTAAGCAATATGACCATAAAGGCTCTAAGTTCTTGCGTCCAGATGAGATAGCTGAAGTAAACCAGGAGCTCGCATTTAAAGTCCTCGAGATGATCCAGGGCATGACAAACCTGGCAGTCCCAGTAGCTTCTGTTAGAGGTCGAACTACCCTTATTGGGAGCTCAAGGGCTGGGACCGTTATTGGAGAACTCGCTAGATCATTTGCAATGTTTAAGAGTTTCCCTATTACATTCTTCCAGAACAATATTATGGCCGCTATATACCAAAAGGGTAAGGCCAGGAAAGCCAGCATTGCCGCTGATCTATTGATTACTTCTACCTTACTGGCTGCTTTCTCTATACAAATAAGAGAGATCACAAAGGGTAGAGACCCCAGGGATATGACGGACTCAAGGTTCTGGGGCCAGGCTTTACTTGCCAGTGGTGGCCTGGGGATTATGGGTGATTTCTTATTTGCCAATACCAATAGATTTGGCGGTGGATTGACTGAGACTATTTCTGGCCCCAGGGCTGGGTTCCTTAATGACCTACGAGATTTGAGTGTCGGAAATATCCAGCAATTAGCCCAGGGAGAAGAAACTAAGTTTGGGCCTGAGTTGGTTGATTTTGCTGGTAGGAATATGCCTGGGGCCTCAACCTGGTACCTTCGACTGGCTATCGATAGATTAGTTCTAGATCAATTACAATTAATCTCTAACCCAGACGCCCCCAGGAAATTCAGAAGAATGGAGAGGCAAAGAGCCAGAGAATATGATCAAGAGTATTTTTGGAGACCTGGAGAAACAACTCCAGAGAGATTACCTGACATCCAGGCCGTAACAGGTGACTAATAAGATAATGGAGTTTTATCGGGTTTCATGTTAAAAAAGCGAAATGGAGCTTATGAGAGAAAATGGCAGACTATAGCATAAATGCAGTAACCAGAAGAGCCGTAGCTACAGGAAGTGTTGGCCTGGGGCCGTATAGCTTTACGTTCGAGATTCTGACTCAGACTGATATTACCGTCTATCTGAACTCGACTCAACTGACCCTTACGACTGATTACACTGTAACTATTAACGCCAATGGAACTGGGTCTGTAACCCTTGTCCTGGGCGGTAATATTTCAACTACTCCAACAGCGTCTGACAGGATCACAATCATAGGCGCTAGGGATATCGAGAGGACTACAGACTTTGTTACAGCTGGAGACCTTACCGCATCATCCCTAAACGAACAATTAGACAGCCTGGTCATATTTGATCAGCAAATATCGGAGCGTGTAGATAGGGCCTTGATAGGCAGCATTTCAGACCCTACAAGCCTCGATATGACATTGCCCTCAGTAGATGATAGGAAGGGCAGATATCTCGCATTTAACGCTACTACAGGAGCTCCAGAGGCTGGTCCAGGAACTGCTGATGCTGCGACACTCGCCTCAATATCTGGTGATATAGCTACTTTGGCTGACATCGAGGACGGGACCGATGCAACAGACGCAATACAAACTGTGGCTGGGATCTCTTCTAATGTCACAACAGTTGCTGGCATTTCATCAAGTGTAACTTCGGTAGCTTCTAACACCAGCAATATCAGCACTGTAGCCGGACTCTCTAGCGAGTTGGCGGCAGTCGGGGCAATTTCTAGCGATGTAACGGCAGTATCTGGGATTGCAAGCGATGTAACTGCGGTGGCTGCTGACGCAACGGATATCGGGGTAGTTTCTACTAACATTAGCAATGTAAATGCAGTAGGTTCGATCTCGGCAAATGTAACGACCGTAGCCGGTATTTCTAGCGATGTAACGGCAGTGGCCGCTGATTCTACAGACATAGGTGTGGTATCGGCCAACATTAGCAATGTAAATGCAGTAGGCGCAGTTTCTGGCGCAGTAACGACTGTGGCCGGTATCGCAAGCGCAGTATCTACCGTATCTGGAATTTCAAGCGATGTATCGACGGTGGCTTCTAACGTAACAGATGTCACGAATTTTGCTGATGTCTATTATGGTCCAAGCCTCACAGATCCAACTCTCAGAAAAGATGGATCATCGCTGCAATCAGGAGACCTTTACTTCAATACTGGGTCTACTGACGTTAAGGTTTATACAGGTAGTTCCTGGCAAGCTGCTTATGCGTCTTTAGCTGGAGCGATCCTGGACTCAGACTTTACTGTCAATGGCTTAATGTCCAGGACAGGGGCTGGGGTCTATACAGTTATTACTGATAACTCTAGCAATTGGAATACAGCTTATGGATGGGGTGATCATTCAGCTGCGGGATACGCAACAATTACTGCAACTGTCGCAAAGACTGCGGCTACCGGCTCCGGCGCATTACCAAGTGGTACAACCGCACAGCGTGATGGATCACCTTCCGCTGGTTACATTCGATTCAACTCTGACCTGACTAGCTTTGAGGGCTACAACGGATCAGCCTGGGGATCGATTGGCGGTGGTGCAAGTGGTGGCGGATCGGATGGTGTGTTCTACGAGAACGATCAAACTGTTACCGCTAACTACACAATAAGTTCTAACAAGAACGCAATGTCTACTGGCCCGATCACGATTAACTCGGGTGTGACGGTGACGATTCCAACTGGCTCAAGATGGGTGGTGATTTAAATGGCTATTACGATTGATGGAACAGGAACGATTAGTGGTGTAAGTGTAGGTGGCTTACCAGACGGTGCAGTAACGCCTAGTGATCTAAGTACAGGTCATCCTAACTGGGATAGCTCTGGTAACGTTGGTATTGGTACTAGTAGTCCTCGTGATGTTGCTGGATATGCTTCTTTGGCAATAGACGATACTTCTGGTTCTTTGCTAGATATGAATGTAAATGGCACTAGAACTACAAGTTTAACCGTTATAAATACACAGACACAATTTGGAACAATTACAAATACACCATTAACTCTTTGGACAAATAACGCAGAACGTATGCGTCTTGATACTTCTGGTAACTTGTTATTCAACTCAGGTTACGGATCAGTAGCAACTGCATACGGTTGTCGAGCATGGGTGAACTTTGATGGTACAGGTACTGTTGCGATTCGTGCTAGTGGTAATGTGTCCTCTATTACTGACAACGCAGTTGGTGACTATACCGTTAATTTTACAAATGCCTTTGTTGATTCTAACTACAATTTTATAACTAATAGTTCTAATACAAATAACTCAAACATTTTGTGTATTGGGCAATTGAACTGGGATAACCCAACAAAGACTACTAGTGCTTTAAGACTATATAACCTTAAATCAAACAATGGAACTTTAACCGATCAGAACACAATCTCTGTAGCTGTGTTTAGATAGGAAATTTAAATGACACAAAGAATAATTTATGAAACAGACAAAGGTGGAGTAGCAGTAATTATACCTACTCAAGAAGCACTTGATGAGCATGGCATAGATGCTATTGCTGTTAAAGATGTACCATCTGGTAAGGCTTATAAGATTATTAATGCTGCTGATGTTCCGTCAGATCGTACATTCCGTGATGCTTGGGAGGCTGACTTAACCAGTCCAGATGGTATTGGCGGTGAACACGATATGTTTATTACTGATCCACAACATCCTGACTATGTAGCTCCAGAGGTAAATAATGATAACAGTCAACCTTAATAAAGCTAAGACGATATCTCACGATAAGCGTAGAGATGCTAGAGCTAAAGAGTTTGCTCCGCTTGATGAAGTAATTATGAAGCAGATTCCCGGCAATGACGCTAC
>Ga0255768_10000727_pt1 | contig 34019 bp, 33 predicted proteins | sample 071ome_33_FD_179983 | JGI IMG/M metagenome (GOLD analysis project Ga0255768, IMG submission 179983) | Coastal salt marsh microbial communities from the Groves Creek Marsh, Skidaway Island, Georgia - 071412AT metaG (version 2) | ecosystem: Environmental > Aquatic > Marine > Intertidal zone >...
AATCCCGAGCTGGTCACCCCGGACTCAATCACCCAACGGGTCGGCGGCAGCGTCAACGAGGCGTTCGCGCCGGTCACTCACGCGGTCCCGATGATGTCGTTGCACAACGCCTTCGACATCGACGATCTGCGTAGCTGGAATGAGCGAGCACAGCGTCGCCTGGAGGGTCAGGCGGTGCCCCGGTTCGGTGTCGAGCTGAAGTTCGATGGGCTCGCCATCTCGCTGCGCTACGAGAACGGTGTCCTCGTCCAGGGCGCCACTCGGGGCGACGGCAAGGTCGGCGAGGACGTCACCCACAATGTTCGTACGATCGCCGATATACCCGAGACGTTGCCGGGCGACGCTCCACCGCTGCTCGAAGTCCGAGGCGAGGTCTATCTGCGGTTGTCGGCGTTCGAGCGGCTCAACCAACGCCAACGGGAGCTTGCCGCCGAGACCGGCAAGGAGCCCAAGCTCTACGTCAATCCCCGGAACACCGCCGCCGGCTCGTTGCGCCAGGTCGACGCAGCCGTCACCTCCCAACGTGAGCTGTCGTTTTTCTGCTACCAGCTCGGTCTGGTCGAGGGCGGCCCCGAACTCGACTCGCACACCGAGACCCTTGCGTGGCTCGGCTCGCTCGGCTTCCCGATCAACGAACACACGAAGTCGTTCGCCACCATCGACGATGTCGAGCAGCGCATCGCCGAGTTCCAGGCGATGCGCCACGACCTCGACTACGAGTTCGACGGAGTGGTGGTGAAGGTCGACCACCTCCGCCTCCAGGCCGAGCTCGGTGCCGACGCCAAAGCCCCGCGTTGGGCGATCGCCTACAAGCTTCCGCCCGAGGAGCAGACAACGACCTTGCTTGACATCGAAGTCTCGATCGGGCCGTCGGGGCGCGCCACCCCGTTCGCCGTCCTCGACCCGGTCTTCGTCGGTGGCGTCACCGTCGGCACCGCCACACTCCACAACCAGGATCAGGTCGCAGCGAAGGACGTCCGGCCGGGCGACACGGTGATCGTCCGACGTGCTGGCGATGTGATCCCCGAGGTCGTCGGCCCGGTGTTGGCCGACCGCGACCCGTCGTCGCAGCCCTGGGTGTTTCCCTCGGACTGTCCGGTGTGCGGCGAGCAGCTAGTTCGTGACGAGGCCGCCGCTGCCACCCACTGTGTGAACTTCCACTGTGATCGCCAGATCCGTGGTCGTATCGAGCACTTTGTCGGACGCTACGCCCTCGATATCGAGTACCTCGGCGAGAAGAACATCGACCGATTCGTGAGCCTCGGCCTGCTCGCCGACGTCGCCGACCTCTACACCCTCGACTTCGACAAGGTGCTCGAACTCGACCGCATCGGCGCCAAGTCGGTCGAGAACCTCAAGGCCTCCATCGAGAACTCCAAGTCGCGCCCGCTCGGCAATCTCCTCTTCGGCCTGCGCATTCCCGAGATCGGCCAGGTCAACGGCCAGACCCTCGCTGCCGCCTTCGGATCGATGGACGCCATCATGGCGGCATCGATCGAGGACATCGCCGCCGTCGACGGCTTCGGTCAGGTGATCGCCGAGGCGGTCTACGCCTGGTTCGAAACCGATCAAGCTCGCGATCTGATCGGCCGGCTGCAGGCTGCCGGCCTCACGATGGAGGCCGCCCAAGTCGATCGTTCGAAGGAACAGACACTCGAAGGCCAGGCGGTCGTGGTGAGCGGCACGCTCGAGCACTTCACCCGCGACGGCGCGAAGGAGGCGATCCTCGAGCGCGGCGGCAAATCGCCGGGGAGTGTCTCCAAGAAGACACTCGCCCTCGTGGTGGGCGCCGATCCCGGAGCGTCGAAGGTCACGAAGGCGGAGGAGGCCGGGGTGCCGATCCTCGATGAAGCCGGTTTTCTCACGCTGCTCGAGACGGGGGAGTTGCCGGCGTGATCCGAGCCGTCTGTTGGGATGTCGGCGGGGTGTTCACCGGGAGCCCTCACGACGCGATCGCCGCGATCGCCGCCGAGCACGGGCTCACCCATGCGCAGTTGTCGGGGGCCGTCTTCGGCGATCTCGCCGGCGAGCGCGGGCATCCCTGGCATGAGCTGGAGGTGGGGCGCCTGAGCTTGCGTGAGGCGTGGCCGCTGATCGAGGAACGCATCACTGCGATCGGGATCGATCTGTCGATGCGCGACATCATGCGGCGCATGGGTGCCGATCCCTTCGATCGTTCGATCGTGCACGACACGGCGGCCGCCTTCGCCGAGGCCGGTCTCGCCCAAGCGGTCGTCACCAACAATGTTCGCGAGTTCGCCGACATGGGCGACGGGCGCGGGTGGCGGCGGATGGTGCCGATGGAGCACATGACGGTCGTCGTCGACAGTTCGGTGGTCGGGATGCGCAAGCCCGACGCCGAAATCTTCACCCATCTCCTGAGCGAACTCGGTGTCGACGCCGACGAGGCGGTGCTTGTCGACGACACGCCCGTCAATCTCGACGGCGCCCGATCGGTCGGCATGCAGACGGTGCTGGTCGGCTCGGATCCGGCGCTGGCGATGATCGAGTTGCGCTCGTTGGTGCTCGGCGACCCGATCGGCTGACGGGCTCGCTCAGCTGACGGTAAACGTCCAGTCGATCTGCTGGGTCGTGCCGGGATTGGCGATTTCCTCGAAGGTCGCGATCGCGCAGTTGTCGTCGGCCGCAAGTTGCTCCACGAGCTGCCCCGGATTCGGCGTGAAGAGGTACTGCTGCAGGCCTTCGACATGGCGGACCTGGGATGTCACATCGACGGGAAAGCGGCAGGCGCCGTCGGGCGAGATCGTGAGCCGGACCAGCCGGTAGCCCGACGCGAGGTCGATGCCGACGGTCTGCTGTTGGAGGACTTCGTCGCCCCGGTTCGGGATGATGCGATCAATGGCCGGGTTCTGCGACACGGACATGTCACTGCCGTCACCGTCGCTGACGAGGGCGGCGAAGACGAACATGGCGAAGCCGGCCAGGATCAGGCCAGCGAAGACGAGCTTTTGACGACGGGGCACCGGATGATCGTGCCAGGTTTTGGCGAGTTACTCGGAGCCGGGCGGTTCACAGCTCGACCTTCACCCGGCGCGAATGTGGTCGCTCGCGCGAGGCTATATCTCGGTGATCTCGTCGATGCGGGCGACAAGGCTCTTCACGACGTCGACATCGACCTCGGCATCGTCGGGGACCGGCAGCGATTGTCCGGGCTGGGGCGCAAGGAGGGCAGCGAACGCAAGGACTTTCGACGAGTCGCCAGTGAGCTTGACCTTGCCACCCATGAGCGCCGGCATCACGAGGGCGGGATCGCGGTCGACGAAGAGCTGTTTCGCAACCTCCCACGGCACCTCAATCCCGAAGTCGGCGTTGTCGAGGTGGCCTTCCTCGATGGTGAGTGCCGGACCGGTGGTATCGATGTGGCCGAGAATGGAGCCGTCTCCGAATGGCGGTTCGGTGACGGTGACGTTTGCAGCCAGATCGAACTCGACTTCACGGTCGTGTTCTGCGTACTCGGCGCGGAGTTCGCGCATGGCGGCGATCCACTCGGGGCTCAGAAACGGGTAGGGCATCGGAACCGAGCGTAGATGGAATGGAGCGGCGCCGTATCCTTGGGCGCCATGACGCAACGCATCACCCGTGACGAGGTGGTTCACGTGGCTCGGCTCGCCCGCCTGTCGTTGAGCGACGCCGAGATTGACGAGTTCACCGGCCAACTGGGGGACATTCTCGAGCACGCGGCCGACATTGAGGCGCTCGACGTCGGTGATGTCGAGCCGACCTCGCACCCGCTTCCGATGGTGAACGTGCTGCGGCCCGATGAGCTGCGCCCGGCGCTTGATCGCAACCTCTTGTTGTCGCAGGCTCCCGCCGCGGAGGACGGCCAGTTCCGTGTCCCGCCGATCCTGGGCGAGGAGCCGTGAGCGCCCTCGACCTCGCCTCCGCCGTCCGGTCGGGTGAGCGCTCCGCGGTCGATGTGATCGACGAGCATCTCGCTCGTATCGATGCGCACGACGGCGAGATCAACGCCTTCAATCTGGTCACCGCCGACGCTGCCCGTGAGGCGGCGGCTGCGGTCGACGCTGCCGTCGCCGCCGGAAACGATCCCGGCCCGCTCGCCGGCGTGCCGATCGCGATCAAGGACAACATGTGCACGACGGGCGTCGCCACAACGTGCTCGTCGAAGATCCTCGAGGGATGGGAACCGCCCTACGACGCCACGGTCGTGCAGCGAGTGACGGCCGCAGGTGCCGTCATGGTCGGCAAGACCAACCTCGACGAGTTCGCGATGGGTTCATCCACGGAGAACTCGGCGTTCGGCCCGACGAAGAATCCGCTCGACACGACTCGTGTCCCGGGTGGTTCGAGTGGCGGCTCGGCTGCAGCAGTCGCCGCTGATTTCGCTTCGCTGTCCTTGGGTTCCGATACCGGCGGTTCGATCCGCCAGCCGGCCGCGTTCTGTGGCCTCGTCGGCATGAAGCCGACGTACGGCGCCGTCAGCCGCTACGGCCTGATCGCCTTCGGGTCGTCGCTCGACCAGATCGGCCCGTTCTCCAAGACGGTCGCCGAGTCGGCGGCTCTGCTCGAAGCGATCGGCGGACACGATCCGCTCGATTCCACATCAATCGATCAGCCGGCGTTCGATCTCACCTCGGTGCTCGACCGCGGGGTCGAGGGCATGCGCATCGGCATCCTTCGTGAGTTGTCCGGAGGCGAGGGTGGTGTCGAGGGTCTTTCGACCGACGTGATCGCTCGCACCAACGAGGCGGCCGCTGCGCTCGAAAAGGCCGGTGCCACCGTCGTCGAGGTCTCGGTGCCGTCGGCGACACTCGGCCTCTCGGCGTACTACCTGGTCGCCCCGGCCGAGGCGTCGTCGAACCTGAGTCGGTTCGACGGTGTGCGCTACGGACTCCGGGTCGATGCCCCGACCACGGGCGAGATGATGACCGCCACACGAACCGCCGGCTTCGGTCCCGAGGTGAAGCGTCGCATCATGCTCGGCACCTACGCCCTCTCGGCCGGCTACTACGACGCCTTCTACGGCAAGGCGCTGAAGGTTCGCACGATGATGCTGCAGGAGTTCGCGTCGGTGTACGCCGAGGTCGACCTGCTGCTCACTCCGACGGCGCCCACGACGGCGTTTCCGCTGGGCGACCGCACCGCCGACCCGATGACGATGTACGTCAACGACGTCTGCACGATCCCCTCGAATCTCGTCGGGCATCCGGCGATCTCGGTGCCGTTCGGCGTTGGCGACGACGGCCTTCCCGTCGGGGTCCAGCTGCTCGGTCCGGCCCTGTCGGAACCAACGATCTATCAGGCGGCCGCTGCGCTCGAAGCCGCTGCCCCCGGCGAAGGGAGCCTGTCGTGACCGTGCACGAACCGTCCCTGCCCGAGGAGTGGGAGCTCGTCGTTGGCCTGGAGGTCCATGTCGAACTCGCCACGAAGACGAAATTGTTCTGCGGCTGTGAGAACAAATTCAGCCACATCCCCAACACGTTGACCTGCCCGACCTGTGTCGGCCTGCCCGGATCGCTGCCGGTAATGAACGAAAAGGCGGTCGAGTTCGCCATGCGGCTCGGCCGGGCGCTCGGTTGTGAGATCCACCCGTCGGTCATGGCGAGGAAGAACTACTTCTACCCCGACATGGCCAAGGACTTTCAGACCACCCAGTACGACCAGCCGACCAACGCCGACGGCCGGCTCGCCCTCGCCGATGGCACGGTCGTCGGTATCGAGCGGGCCCACATCGAAGAGGACGCCGGCAAGACCACCCACGTCGGTGGCGGTGGTCGAATCAACGACGCCACCTACTCCCTGGTCGACTACAACCGCGCCGGCGTGCCGCTCGTCGAGATCGTGAGTCGGCCCGATATCCGCACCGTCGAGCACGCCAAGGCCTACGTCTCGGAGTTGCGCGACATCCTCCTCGCCATCAAGGTCAGCGACGCCAAGATGGAAGAGGGTTCGATGCGGGTCGACGCCAACGTCTCGGTACGTCCGACGGGTTCCGACGAGCTGCGCACTCGCTGCGAGCTGAAGAACATCAACTCGGTGCGCTCGCTGGGCCGGGCGATCGAGTACGAGGCTCGCCGCCATGTCGATCTCTACACCAGCGGGGAGGCACCCCGGCAGGAGACTCGTCACTGGGACGAGGAGGGTGGCCGTTCGACCGCCGGCCGCTCCAAGGAGGATGCGGACGACTACCGGTATTTCCAGGAGCCCGACCTGGTGCCGCTTGCGCCGACCGCGGCGCAGATCGCCGAGATCGACGCGTCGATGCCGGTGCTGCCGGCTGCTCGTCGGGCGCGGTTGGGGGAGCGTTCGTCGGTGGCCGACGAGGTCATCGTCACGGTCGTCGAGCGTGGCCAAGACGGTCTTGCCCTTGGCGCGATCGAGGCCGGCGCCGATGCCGACAAGGTGCTCACCCGGATTCAGAACGATCTTGCCGTCGACGATTGGTCGGCCGTGACGAGCGAGTCGCTAGCGATGCTGATCCAGATGGAGACCGGCGGGGAACTTACGGCAACCCAGGCCAAGCAGGTCCTCGGTGAGATGGCGGCCGGCGAGCACGGCGGCGACCCCAAGGCGATCGCTGCTGCGCATGGGTTCGAGGCAATGGAAAGCGACGAGCTCGAAACGCTGGTCGACCAGCTGATCGTCGACCACCCCGATGAGTGGTCTCGCTTCGTCGGTGGCGACGACGGCGACCGCAAGAAGATGCAGGGCTTCTTCACTGGTCAGATCATGAAGGCGACCAAGGGGCAAGCCGACGGCCGAGCCGTTGCGCAACTGCTCGGTCAGAAATCCGCCGGCTGAGTTGTCATCAGGCCGCAGTCGGCCTGACCGAACGGCGACTCAGCGCACGGCGCCGGTGATCAGCCACGCGTCGGTGCGATAGCGGGCGTACAGGGCCGCGCCTCGGACGGCCATCCAGGCGCCGAGTGCGCCCCACAACCAGCCGATGCCGAGATCGAGCTCCAGTACGGCGAATGAGCCGGTGATGAGCACGGCGGTGGCGGCGACCATGGAGATGGCGAGGAAGCGCAAATCTCCTGCGCCGATGAGGATGCCGTCGAGAGCGAAGACGATGCCAGCGATCGGCTGCCACAGCGCCACATGGATGAACAAGAACGCGACGAGCGAGATCACGGCTGGATCGTTCGAGAAGAGGTCGGGCAGCACCGGGATCGCGGCGAGGACGAGCGCGAGGAAAACGAACCCGCCGAACCAACCCCACTGGATCATGCGGTCCCCGAGGCGTCGGGCTTCGGCCGCGTCGCCGGCGCCGAGTGCGTGTCCGATCATCGCTTGCGCTGCGATCGCGACGGCATCGAGCGCAAAAGCGAGGGCCGACCAGATCTGGAACGCGATCTCGTGGGCGGCCAGATCGGCATCGCCGAGTCGCGCTGCGACGGCGACGGTGACGGTGAGACCGCCTCGCAGCGCGGCAGTGCGGACGAGGAGATCGGCGCCTGCGCCGGCGAGTCGCCCGATGATGCGCCAGTCAGGGCTGAGTCCGACGCCATGTTCGGCGATTGCCCGGGCGATCCACATCAGGTACGCCATCGCTCCGACCCACTGGGCGATGACGGTCGAGAGCGCCGATGCGCCGATCCCGAAGTCGAGACCGAAGATCAGCACGACCTCGGTGACGAGGTTGAGCACGGCGGTTCCGATCGCAACATAGAGCGGCCGTGTGGTGTCCTGGAGGCCGCGGAGATAGCCGACCCCGGCGAGGGTCAACAGCATCGCCGGAAGGCCGAGGAGCGAGATCCGGAGGTAGATCTCCGCATTGATGGCGGTCTCGCCCTGCCCGCCCATCAACTCGATCAATGGGTTCCGGCAGAGGTAGCCGATGCCGGCGATGACAACACCGACGATGAAGGCGAGCCACAGGCTCTGCACTGCCTGGTGAGCGGCCTGCCGGTGCTCCCCGGCACCGAGCAGGCGAGCGACCGCCGAGGTGGTGCCGTAGGCGAGGAAGATGAAAACGGCGAAGGCGATCAGCAGGAGCGACGACGCCAACGCAAGTCCGGCGAGTTGCGGGGTGCCGAGGTTCCCGACCACGGCGGTGTCGGCGAGGATGTAGAGCGGTTCGGCGACCAGCGCGCCGAGGGCGGGCAGGGCCAGGGCGAGGATCCGTCGATCGGTCTCACCCCACCCGATGTGCGCCGTCAACCACCCCATCAGTGAGACGCTACGGCGCCCAGGCGCCGGTCGCTTCGTGGTGACGGCGGGCGGCGTCGGTCATCCACTCGGTGCGCCCTGCTCGAACCGCCGACGATGACACGTCGAGGAGTTCCGCCCCGACCGGGAGTGCGTGCTCGTCGGGTACGTCGAAGCCGGTTCGAGGGGCGAGCGCAAGGGCCGGCAGGGCTTCGAGCGCCGCGTCACGGGCAGCATGGTTGGGGTACCAGGCGACGTCGTTCACCTGGGCCCATTTGTCTGCGCCCATGACGACGACGTCATACCCTCCGGCGATGTCGGCGATGAGTTGGTGTTCGGTGACGATCAGGCCGAGTCCGTCGACCTCGGCGATCGACGCCTCGATGACCGCGAGGCGTTCCTCGAAGGGCGGCCGCATTACCGATTCTTTCCCGAGCGTGACCGTCGAGACGGCGAAGTCCACCCGGTGCAGTCCGTGGTGCTCACGGGCGGTCAGGGCGATCTCGAGGTGGGCGACCGTAGGTGGGTTGAACGAACCTGGGTACACGCCAAGGCGGGCGTCGAGGGGCAGGTGAGGGGCGGTCACGAGTCCGAACGTTGCCATGCCCGGCGGCGCCCGTCATACTGGGCGCCGTGAACAACGCCGTCGGCCTCCTCGTCGTAGTAGCCCGCTAGCACACGTTCGCGCCCCTCCAACCGACCCGATCGTGTGCCTCGACCTCCCCACAACGGGAGGTCGTTGTCGTTTTCGAACGATCCTGCGTTCTCGGCCGGTAGTTTTTGTCCGTCGCTCTGCGTCCAACATCTGGAAACCCATCTCATGACGAGCTCCAACCCCAACAACGGTGGCGAAGCACTGGTGAAAGCCCTCGAGTACGAGGGCGTCGACGTGATGTTCGGCCTGCCCGGCGGCGCGATCCTGCCGGTCTACGACCCGATCCTTGATTCGTCGATCCGCCACGTGCTCGTGCGTCACGAGCAGGGCGCCGGCCACATGGCCGAGGGGTACGCCCACGCCACCGGCAAACCCGGGGTGTGCATGGTCACCTCCGGCCCGGCCGCAACCAACGTCGTCACCCCGCTTGCCGATGCCATGCTCGATTCGGTTCCGATGGTGTGCATCACCGGTCAGGTTCCGCTCGCCGCAATCGGCACCGACGCGTTCCAGGAGTGCGACACCACCGGCATCACGATGGCGGTGACCAAGCACAACTTCCTGGTCACCGACGCCCAGGACATCCCGCGGATCATCCACGAGGCGTTCCACATTGCGACCACGGGCCGCCCCGGCCCCGTGTTGGTCGATATTCCGAAAGACATCGTCGACCCGACCAATCCGAAGTCGGCGATGACCTGGTACGACCCCGATTCCGTCCCGATGGAGCTGCCCGGCTACCGGCCCGTCATGGAGGGCGACCCGGCCCTCATCGAAGAGGCTGCTGCCCTGATCGCCCAGGCCGAGCGGCCGGTGCTCTATGTCGGCGGTGGTGTGCTCAAGGCCCGGGCCGCCGAACCGCTGCTCAAACTCGCCGAACTGCTGCAGATCCCGGTCGTCACCACCCTGATGGCCCGGGGCGCGTTCCCTGATCGCCATGAGCTCTGCCTCGGCATGCCCGGCATGCACGGCAACTACACCGCCGTCACCGCCATGCAAGAGAGCGACCTGCTCATCTCGCTCGGCGCCCGCTTCGACGATCGCGTCACCGGCAAGCTCGACGGCTTCGCCCCCACGGCGAAGATCATCCATGTCGACATCGACCCGGCGGAGCTCGGCAAGGTTCGGCAGTACAACGTCGGCATCCAGGGCGACTGCAAGCTCGTCATCGAGGGGCTCATCGAGGCCACGGAGAAACTCGGTACCTCGGCCCAGGCCGACCGCTCCGACTGGCGCTCCACCGTCTCCGGTTGGCAGGAGAAGTTCCCGCTCGTCTACGAGGATTCGCTGCCGGGCGACAAGCTCAAGCCGCAGTTCGTGATGGAACAACTGCGCGACGGCAACCCGCACGACACGATCCTGTGCTCGGGCGTCGGCCAGCACCAGATGCACGCCAGCCAGTTCTGGAAGTTCGACCACCCTTACACCTGGATCAACTCCGGAGGTCTGGGCACGATGGGCTTCTCGATTCCGGCGGCGATCGGCGCCAAGGCCGGGATGCCCGACCGGCGGGTGTGGGCGGTCGATGGCGATGGCAACTTCCAGATGACGGCCCAGGAGTTGGTCACGGCCACCGTCGAGGACATCCCGATCAAGGTCGCCCTCTTCAACAACAGCTATCTCGGCATGGTCCGCCAGTGGCAGGAAATGTTCTACGACGAGCGTTTCTCCGAGGTGCACCTCAGCGACAACGTCCCGGACTATGTGAAGTGGGCCGAGGCGATGGGTGCCGTCGGCATCCGTGTTGAGTCGCCGGAGGAGGTCGCCCCGGCGATCGCCAAGGCCAACGAGATCGACGACCGCTCGGTCGTCGTCGAGTTCGTCACCGACGCCCGGGAGAACGTGTTCCCGATGGTCCCGGCCGGCAAGACCAACTCCGAACTGGTCGTCGACCCGAGCCAGCAGCACCTGATCGGCGACAACGCTGGAACGGGGGCAGCGTCGTGAACGTCTCGCCCACCAGCCCGCGCTGGCACACGATCGCCGCCACCGTCGAGAACAAGCCGGGTGTGCTCGCACGCGTTGCCGGGCTGTTCTCCCGTCGTGGCTTCAACATCCACTCGTTGGCTGTCGCGCCCACCGAAGACGAGAAGTTCAGTCGCATCACCTTCACCGTTGACATCGAGGGCACGCCGCTCGATCAGGTGGTGAAGCAGCTCGACAAGCTGATCAATGTCGTCGACATCTCCCAGCTCGATCCTGATGCATCGGTCGAGCGTGAACTCATGCTTGTCATCGTCGAGGTGGGGGAGCAGCGCAAGGAGCTGATGGAGATCGTCGACGACTACCGCGCCTATGTGCTCAACGAGGGCGACGGCAAGGTCCTGATGTCGTGGTCGGCTCGCCCGAGCCGACTCGACGAGCTGGAAGCGCGGCTGCGCCCCTTCGGGATCGTCGACATGCAGCGCACCGGCCGCGTGGCCCTCCCGTCACTCGGTACCTGACGTTCCGAGGCTCAGTAGACGATGTCCAGTGCGTAGCGCAGTGCTTAATCGAGCCGCGCCCGTGTGAGCTCATCGAGATGGCCGATGGCCTCGTCGTCGAGTGCGTCGACCGGCACGGTGATGACGTTGTCGCAGCTGACGACACACGCCTCGGGAAGCCCATGCTCGGGGCCCAGTTCGACCTCTGACCGGATCCCTCGGGCCGTGCGTGTGATCGGTGCACAGGTGACGGCGGCGAGCACCTCGATGGCTGCGTTGCGGGTGAGCACGCACACGGGACGGCGACCCGAGGGTGGGCCGAGATCTGCCCAATAGATCTCGTTTCGGGCTACCACGCGGGGCCGGTCTCAGCAGCAAGTCTCCTGGCCGATCGGACCAGTGCAGGGTCGGCTGGAGTCCGGCGGTATGCGGCTTGCAGTTCTCGGTCGGCCTCGGCGAGCTGTTCAGCATCGAGCACGGCCTGGGCGCCTCGCCGGATCAGCTCGGAGCGGTTTGTGCCGAGATCGGCTGCGAGTTCATCGCGTTGCTCAACTGAGTGCGTGATCGCCCCCCAGGCTGCGCCCCGGGTCAGGCAGGTGTGTTTCCGGTCAGCGTCAGGTGGTTGTCGATCCCGGCGACGCGATCCTGCTCGCGATGGTTGACATAGAGCACGCTCGTCTCGCTGCCGAGACAGATCCGCTCGACGAGGGCGAGCACGAGCTGCCGGTTCATGTCATCGAGGCCGAGGCACGGTTCGTCGAGGATCAGCAGTGGTGGGTGCTTCACCATGGCGCGTGCGATCAACACGAGGCGTTGGTCGCCGAACGAGAGCCGGTTGAACGGCTCGTCGGCTCGGTCGGACATGCCGAGCAGGGCGAGCCATTCGTCGGCGATGGCCTTCTCGGTGTCGGTGCTCTTCGTGTAGAGCCCGATGCTGTCGTGGAAGCCGGAAATGATGACGTTCCGGAGGCTGGTGCTCACCGTGTACTCCCACTGGAGGGCGGTCGAGACGTACCCGATGAACTGCTTGATCTCCCAGATGCTCTCGCCGGTGCCGCGCTGGTAGCCGAAGACATTGATGTCGTTGACATAGCACTGCGGATGATCGCCGGTGATCAACTGCAGCAGGCAGGTCTTGCCGCTGCCGTTGGGGCCGCTCAGCTGCCAGCTCTGGTTCGGCTCGATCGTCCAGTCGAGGCCCTCGAACACGGTGTTGTCGGTGTAGCGGACGGTGGCGCCGGTGAGTTGCACGAGCGGCGTGTCGGGGTCGAGCGCTGGCAGCTTCGCCGCTGGGTCTTCCGCAGGGATCTCGAGATCGCTCGTCTTGAGATGAAGGAGCTGGTAAAGCTCGGCGTAGGCCTGCTCGTCGGCTCGCTCGACGCAGAGCGGAAGTCGGCCGTCGTCGACGTAGGCGACGTGGGTGACGAAGTCGGGGCACTCGTCGAAGCGGTTGAGCACGATCACCATGGGGGTCGTCTCGGCCAACGTGCGTAGATGGCCCTGAAGCCAGACGAGCGAGTCGTGGTCGAGGCCGTCGAACGGCTCATCGAGGATGAGCAGATCCGGCCGACTCGTGAGCGCCCGGATCAACATGACCTTGCGGGTCTCGCCGGTCGAGAGTTTGCGGAACGCCCGGCTCATCAGGGGCCGGAGGCCCAGCGTGTCGACCAGGCCCCGAGCCAGATTGAGGTCCTGGCAGCCGTCCTCGATGATCTCGGCAACCGGTGTGCCTTCGGAGATCACGTCGAGGATGTCGGCGTCGTCCTTTCGGCGTTCGGCGGCGATCAGCTCGGCCTGCCGCTCATAGGACACGAGCGCGACCCGCTCGGGGACTCCCTCGATGCTCCCCGACAGGACGTCTCCGTCGCCGGCCAGCACCGCGGCGAGCGCCGACTTGCCGGAGCCGTTGGCGCCGGTGATCAGCCAGTGCTCGCCCGGACGGAGTGTCCAGTCGATGTCGAGGAGCTGAAAGCGCTCGTCGAAGTCGACCGACAGCGCGTCCAGATGGATCATGCGAGAACGATCAGACGATGCGCTTCATGTCGGCCATGTGGCCACGGAGCACAGAGCCGATCGCCTCGACCGGGTGGCTCCGGATGGCTTCGTTGACCTCGATCAGGCGGGCGTTGTCGACGCCGTTGTCGGCCACGTCGAGACCCTTGCCGATCACGTCGCTCGTGATGCCGGTCATGAAGTCGGCGAGCAGTGGAACGCACGCGTGGTTGTACAGGTAGCACCCGTACTCTGCCGTGTCGGAGATCGTGGCGTTCATCTCGTAGAGCTTCTTGCGAGCGATCGTGTTGGCGATCAGCGGGGTCTCGTGCAGCGACTCGTAGTAGGCCGACTCGGCGATGATGCCGGCGGCGGTCATCGTCTCGAAGGCGAGTTCGACGCCGGCCTTCACCATGGCGACCATGAGGATGCCGTTGTCGAAGTATTCCTGTTCGGCGATCTCCATGTCGCCGGCCGGCGTCTTCTCGAACGCGGTCTCGGCGGTATCGGCACGCCAGCCGAGCAGCTTGGCGTCGTCGTCGGCCCAGTCGGCCATCATGCCGGACGAGAAGGCGCCGGTCATGATGTCGTCCTGGTGCTTGTTGTAGAGGTCGCGCATGATGTCCTTGAGCTCCTCGGAGAGCTCGAAGGCCCGGATCTTCGCCGGGTTCGACAGGCGGTCCATCATGTTGGTGACCCCGCCGTACTTGAGCGCCTCGGTGATGGTCTCCCAGCCGTACTGGATGAGCTTCGAGGCGTAGCTCGGATCGATGCCCTCGTCGACCATCTTGTCGAAGCACAGCAACGAGCCGGTCTGCAGCATCCCGCAGAGGATGGTCTGCTCGCCCATGAGGTCGGACTTGACCTCGGCGATGAACGACGACATCAACACGCCGGCCTTGTGGCCGCCGGTGCCGACGGCGTAGGCCTTGGCGAGCGCAAGGCCTTCTCCGTTGGGGTCGTTGTCCTCGTGAACGGCGATCAGGGTCGGTACGCCGAAGCCACGGACGTATTCGGCCCGGACCTCGGAGCCGGGGCACTTGGGCGCAACCATGATGACGGTGATGTCGTCACGGATCTGCATGCCCTCCTCGACGATGTTGAAGCCGTGCGAGTACGAGAGGCAGGCACCGTGCTTCATCATCGGCATGATCGTCTCGACGACATTGGTGTGCTGCTTGTCGGGGGTGAGGTTGAGCACCACGTCGGCGCTGGGCAGCAGTTCCTCGTAGGTGCCGACGGTGAAGCCGTTCTCGGTGGCGTTCTTCCACGACTGGCGTTGTTGGGCGATGGCCTCGTCGCGAAGGGCGTAGGACACGTCGAGGCCGCTGTCGCGGAGGTTGAGACCCTGGTTGAGGCCCTGGGCGCCACAACCGATCACGACCATCTTCTTGCCGCGGAGCGCCTCGACGCCGTCGGAGAACTCGTCGAGGTGCATGAAGCGGCACTTGCCGAGTTCGGCGAGCTGTGCTCGAAGCGGAAGGGTGTTGAAGTAGTTGGCCATGGCAGGTCTCCACGTGAGATCGAACGCACGAATGCTACCGATCGACGTGTGTTTCGTAAATGGACATATGTGCAACGTTGCGTCCCGATATCTGCAACGATGGACGAGTGAACATCACGGTGTTGCGCCACTTCGTTGAGCTGAGCGAGACACTGCACTTCGGGCGAGCCAGCGCCCGGGCGAACATCAGCACATCGGCGTTGTCACGCCACATCCGACAGCTCGAAGCCGAGCTCAATGTGGCGTTGTTCGATCGTGACAACCGAACCGTCGAGCTGACGCCGGCGGGTATTCGATTTCAGCGTTACGCCCGTGACGCCGTGCAGCAATGGGACCAGATCCGCTTCGAGCTCACCGACCCTGCTGACCACCTGCGGGGCGAGATCAGCCTCTACTGCTCGGTCACAGCCAGCCACAGCATCTTGTTCGACCTGCTGAACCGCTTCCGTCCCGCCCATCCGGGCGTCGAGATCCGGCTCCAGACCGGGGACCCCGAATATGCGATCGCGCGAGTGCAGGCGTTGGAGGAGGATCTCGCGATCGCCGCCCGCCCCGCCAACCTGCCCGCCGGTGTGCGGTTCAAGCCGATCCGGGTCTCACCGCTCGTCTTCATCGAGCCGGTCGAGACCGTCGACCCGATGCCGTCGAGCCTGCCGCCGGATGCACGCGAGGCCTGGGCGGAGGTCCCGATGATTCTCGCCGCCGGTGGCATCGCCCGTCGCCGGGTCGACGCCTGGTTTCGCCGGCTCGACGTCACGCCGAAGATCTACGCCCAGGTCGCCGGTAACGAGGCGATCGTCAGCATGGTCAGTCTCGGGCTGGGCCTCGGTGTGGTGCCGAAGATCGTGCTCGACAACAGCCCTCATGCCGAACGTGTCCGCGTGCTCGAGGTCGACCCGGTGCTGGAACCCTACGAACTCGGGTTGTTCACCCTGAAGCGTCACCTGCACAACCCGCTCGTGGATGCGTTCTGGTCGTTGCTTCCCGACGAGGTCGATCAGTAACCGTAGGAATCGAAGCTGGTGTCGCCCGACCAGCCCCACACCGTGAGCACGGGCTCATCGTCGGTGATGATGCAGTGAACTGCCTGCGACGGCGTCCGGATGTACGAGCCGGCCGAGGAGCGGGTGATCTCATCGTCGACGGTCCACCTCGCTGAACCGGCGAGCACGTAAGAGAACTCGTCGGCGTCGTGCCAGTGGTCGGGGTAGGTGACCCCGGGGTTGAGGAAGAAGAGCCCGAACCGCTCCGAGTTCGGTCCGGTGATCGAGCCGTCGGGCCCCAACAGCTCGGCGGCAGCCGCCGAATGGGCCCACCCGGGCGGCACGTGCTCCTCGGGCGGATGGCGCCATCCGATATGAGGATCGGCGGCGCCCAGACCGGCGAGCGCAGCGGCGGTGCGTGCTGTGGCGACGGCGCCCATGTCGGGACGGAGACCCAGCGGGAACGGCGACGCAAGTTCCGAGGGACCGCCTTCGGTATCCGCTGCGGCGGCGAGCAGCGAGGCAAAGCGCTGGGCCATCGGCTCATCGACAGCCTTGAGGAGGTGGCTGCACTCGGCCAGGAACGAGGCGACGGGGTGACGCATCGGCCGGGACCGTAGTCGGACATGCTGCGCACGTGAACGCATCGATGCACTCCACGCAGCCCCGGTCTCCGGCCGCTCGGGTAGCGTCGGGACCGTGACCACGGCGATCGAGGTTGAGGATCTCTCCAAGTCCTACGGCGACCTTCGGGCCGTCGATGGCGTGTCCTTTTCCGTCGAGCCCGGCGAGGTGTTCGCCATCCTCGGTCCCAACGGTGCCGGAAAGTCCACCACGGTCGAGATCCTTGAGGGACACCGCCGTCGCGACAGCGGACGGGTTTCCGTCCTCGGGGTCGACCCCACCGAGGGAGGCCGAGCGTTCCGCAACCGCATCGGCATCGTGTTGCAGGAGGCGGGTGTCGACAAGGAACTCACCGTTCGCGAGACCCTCGATCTCTACAGCACCGCGTACACCCGTCGCCGGAGCATCGACGAGGTCATCGAGATGGTCGAACTCGCCGACAAGCTCGACGAACGCATCTCCCGTCTGTCGGGGGGGCAGCAACGACGAGTCGATCTCGCGCTCGGCGTCATCGGCACACCCGATGTCCTCTTTCTCGACGAGCCGACCACCGGCTTCGACCCCGCTGCCCGCCGGCGGAGCTGGGAACTCGTGCGCGACCTCGCCAGCAACGGCACCACCATCGTGCTCACCACCCACTACCTCGAAGAGGCCGAGGAACTCGCCGATCACCTCATCGTGATGGCAGGGGGCACAATCGTCGCAGCGGGCACGCCCGAGTCATTGCGCGACCAGGCCGGCGAGGCGACCATCATCCGATTCGCGCTTCCCAGCGTCGACGCCGCGCTCGCCGGCCTTCTCGACCCGCTTCATGGTGATGCCTCGGGGCGTGATCGGCGTCTCGAGATCTCCACCACGAAACCGACCGCCGACCTCGCCCACATCACCGGATGGGCCCTCCAGCACGGCATCGAACTCGACGGGCTGTCGGTCGAGAGCGTCACCTTGGAGGACGTCTACCTGCGTCTCGTCGGCACGGACTCCTGACCGGCGGAGCGCTCAGCCCCGCTGGCCCCGAGGGTGGACATCGTCGAGGTGACGGAAGAACCCCTCGGCCCAATCGTGCACGGTGTTCGCCCAGAGGTGGGCGCGCATCGCACGCACACGGTGTCGCTGTTCCTCGACCGGCAGCGTGAGCGCCGTCTCGATCACCCGCTTCATCCCGGCGGTATCGAACGGGTTGCAGAGCAACGCCTGATGAAGCTCGACCGCCGTGCCGGCGAATTCTGACAGCACCAGTACGCCGGTGCCGTCGGTGCGACAGGCGATGTATTCCTTGGCGACAAGGTTCATGCCGTCCTCGAACGGGGTCACCAGCATGACGTCGGCGGCGAGGAACAGATGAACGAGATCCTCGAAGGGCAGGCTCTGGTGCAGATAGTGCAGGACCGGCTTGCCGAGCTGGGCGTAGTTGCCGTTGATCGAACCGACCAACTGCTCGATCTCGGTGCGGGTGTTGGAGTAGCCCCGTACATCGTCGCGGCTGGGCGTGGCGACCTGGACGAACGCGACCTCGGCAGGGTCGAGCGTGCCGTCGCGGAGCAGTTCCTCGAAGGCCTTGAGCCGGGCGTCGATGCCCTTGGTGTAGTCGAGGCGGTCGACGCCGAGCAGCAGATGCTTGGGCGAACCGAGCGATGCCCGGAACGCGTCGGCCGCCTCCCGGGCGTCCGGGTCGCGGACCATCTGATCGATGCGGTCGACGTCGACCGAGATCGGGAACGACCCAACGGCGACCCGGCGACCCTCGACGACGATCTCGGTGACAGGATCGACCGGCATGACCTCCTCGGTGCGGCCCATGCGATGGGCAAGCGAGAGAAAGTTGCGGGCGTCGGTCGGGGTCTGGAAGCCGATGACGTCGGTGGCGAGCAGGCCGTCGGTGATCGCTTCGCGCCACGGCAGGCGCATCAGCAGCTGCGAAGGCGGGAAGGGCGTGTGGAGAAAGAGGCCGATACGGATGTCGGGCCGGGCCTCACGCACGAACGCCGGCATCAACTGCAGGTGGTAGTCGTGGATCCAGAGCGTGCCGTCCTGTTCGGTGGTCTCGATTGCGACCTTCGCGAACTGCTCGTTGACCCGCCGGTAGGCAGCCCACCAGGATCGACGAAAGCGGGTCGACAACAGTCCGTTGTGATAGAGCGGCCACAGGGTGCCGTTGGAGAACCCTTCGTAGTAGTCGGCGTAGTCGGTCTTGCTGAGCGACACCGACCGCAGCGCCATGTCGCCGAAGCGGGCCGGCGGTGCGCTGTCGGCGGCATTGCCCAGGCCGCCATCCCAGCCGATCCAGACCGCATCGCGGCCCTCCATCACGGCGGTCATCGCAGTGACGAGTCCGCCAGGGCTCAGCGCCCAGCCGCCGTCGCCATCGAGTCGCACGGGGAGTCGGTTGGCGGCGATGACAACATCGTGTCGTTCGCCCGAAGATCCGAGGGGGTCAGGTAGGTCGGCCACGGCCAAAGCGTAGATGCCCTGGTCGTCATGAGCCTGACGGGGCGCCATGATGGGGCCATGAGCGACGCCAGCGCCTCTCTCGCACCCGACCGGCGGTCCCCGTTCCGGCGTGACCTGCAGTTGCTCGTGCGTTCGGTCCGGGCCGAGAACCGCCTGTTCTGGCGAACCCCGATCGGTGCCTTCTTCACGATCGGACTACCGCTCGTCATGTTGGTGATCTTCGTCGCCATCTTCGGCAACGATCCGATCGGCACGAGCTACGGCGAGTTCGCCACCGCCCAGTTCTATGCGGCGAGCCTCGGAGTGTTCGCGGCGGCATCGGCCACCTACACGAACCTGGCGATCAACCTGACCATGCGCCGAGACGACGGCGTGCTGAAGCGGGTCCGGGGCACGCCGATCCCGCCGTGGGTGTTCCTCGCCGGTGCGATCTTGTCCGGAATGTGGATTGCGGCCTTCGCCACGACGCTGATGGTGGGGATCGGCATCGTCGCCTACGGCGTCGACGTCCAGCTTGCTCAGCTGCCGGCGATGATCGTCGCCTTCCTCGCCGGTACGGCCTGCTTCGCAACTCTCGGCGTCGCCCTTGCGGCTGTCTCGAAGACCGCGTCATCGGCCCCTGCGATCGCAAACGCAACGATCCTTCCGCTCGCGTTCCTCTCGAACGTCTTCGTCCCCCTCGATGATCCGCCGTCATGGCTGAACCTGATCGGCGACATCTTCCCGCTGAAGCCGTTCGCGGTTGCCTTCACCGAGGCGATGTCGCCGTTCAACGATGCCCCCGCCTTCGAATGGGACCGTCTCGTCGTCCTGGTCGGCTGGACTGTCATCGGCGCGTTCGTCGCCGCGAAACGCTTCCGATGGGAGCCCGTGCCCGGTGCATCTCGGCGGGGGCGAGGCCGACGGAATCGACGCAGCGCCGCCTAACCGCCACACTGCGGGTCATGCTCTCGAGGTTCGACGACTATCCGATCCACCAGACCCCCGACCCCGTTGCCCACCCGGCGACGAGCGACAAGGACGTCTACGAGCGGTATTGGTTCAACGGCTACTCGACCTCGGGCGACTTCTACCTCGGCGCCGGGGCGGCGCTCTACCAGCACCTGGGCCTGAAGGATGCCCATGTGTCGTTCATCCACGAGGGGCGGCAGTACGCATTCCACGTATCGGGACGGCGAAGCGACGAACCGAGCGACCTCACCATCGGGCCGTACTCCCTCGAGATCATCGAACCGATGCGTTCGTGCCGGATCACCGTGACCGAGAACGACACCGACTTCACCTGCGACCTGCTGTGGGAAGGGCGTACCGGCAATGTCGAGGAACCCCGTCATCATCTCGGTCGAGGTCTTCGCAAGATCATGGACACGACCCGGTTCACCCAACTCGGCCGGTGGACGGGATGGGTTCAGTTCGGCGATGTTCGGATCGAACTCGACCCGTCGGAAGTCGTCGGCACCAAGGATCGTTCGTGGGGCGTCCGGCCGCTCATCGGTGGCGACACCCGTGGTGCGCCGGCGGCCTCGCAGATGGGCGGCATTTTCTTCCTCTGGGCGCCGTTGAACTTCGACGACCTCTGCCTGCACTACCAATTGTTCGACGACAATGTCGGCCGTCCGCTCTTCCAGGTCGGTGCTCGGCTCCCGGTGTATGGCTCACCCGATGAACTTCCCGGTGTCGAGGACCCGGCGGTCGAGCACATGCGCAATCTCGAACACGAGGTGACGTTCGCCTCCGGCAATCGCATGATCACCGGCGCGACGATCGCGATGACCTCGGTGGCCGATGGCGCCCGCCACGAGGTCCGACTCGAACCGATCTTCACCTTCCGGATGAAGGGGATCGGCTACACCCACCCCATCTGGGTTCACGGCAAGTGGCACGACGAACTCGCGATGGCGAGCGAGTCGTGGGCACTCGACGATGTCGACGACACGGCGTACGAGAACCAGCATTGTCAGCACCTCGTGCGAGCCATCTACACCGACGGTGCCGGGGTCGAGCGAACCGGTATCGGTGTGCTCGAACAGAACATTCTCGGTCCGTATGCGCCCTACGGACTCGAGGGGTTCTTCGCCGCCCCGACCTACGACTGAGAAGGTCCCGGTGGTGCCGGATCACGAACTCGCCGAGGGTTCCGGTGGCACGCGCTCGGTCACCGACGTGAGCGTGGGGCGGGGACTGCTCTAGGGTCCCGACGTGCACGACTACGACGAGTTCGGGCTGTTCCACGAGAACGCCGCCGAATACGACCTGCCGTTCGCGGCGCCACCGTCCGTGCGACGGGAACGCATCGAGTTGCCGTCCGGCCTCGGCATCTCGGCGCTGGTGTGGGGCGAGGGTGACCCCGAACTGGTGCTGGTCCACGGTGGCGCCCAGAACGCCCATACCTGGGACACGGTGGCCATGGCGCTCGGACGTCCGCTCGTGGCGATCGACCTCCCCGGACACGGCCACAGTGACCATCGACCAGCCCACGACTACACACCGACCTCGATGGCGGCCGACCTCGCCATCGCGATCGAGCGCCTGGCTCCGGCCGCCGAGGCGGTCGTCGGCATGTCGCTCGGCGGGATGACCTCGATCTGTCTGGCTGCAGATCACCCGCACCTCGTTCGCCGCCTCGGTGTCGTCGATGTCACCCCGGGAACCGATCACGCCAAGGCCGAGCCGATTATCACGTTCGTCGATGGTCCCGAAGTGTTCGAGTCGTTCCAGGCGATGCTCGATCGCACGATTGAGTTCAACCCGGGGCGGAGCGAGTCGAGCTTGCGTCGGGGGATCCTCCACAACGCAAAGCCGCTTCCCGATGGCAGCTGGACGTGGCGGTACGACCGCATGCGCGACTGGAAGGTTGGCGGAGATGCAGCGCCGTCGTTCGAGGACCTGTGGGGCAAGGTCGACCTGGTCCAAGTCCCAATCACCCTGTGGCAGGGTGGGAACTGGAGTGTGATCGACGACGAAGACGTCGCCGAGTGGATGCGTCGCCGACCCGACACGGTTCACGTCGTGGTCGAGGGTGCCGGGCACTCGATCCAAGGCGACAAACCGCTGGAGATGGCGGCTCTGATCGAGGCGCTGATGACCCGATGACCTCCACCGGCGGCGACACCCGATTCGTCAACCTCATGACGCCGGCCCGGTTCGGTCGACTCGAACTCCGAAATCGCGTCGTGATGGCGCCGATGACCCGCTCACGAGCGACCCCCGACGGAGCGGTCACCGACATCATGGTCGAGTACTACCGTCAGCGAGCTGGCGCCGGGATGATCATCACCGAGGGCGTGTATCCGTCCGAGGCCGGCAAGGGCTATTGCCGGACGCCGGGGTTGGTGAGCAGCGATCACGCCGCCGGGTGGCGACGGGTCACCGATGCGGTTCATGCCGAGGGCGGCACGATCGTGATGCAGATGATGCACGTCGGCCGGGTTGCGGTGGCGGCCAACAAGGCGGCCGGTGCCGAGACCGTTGCGCCTTCGGCGGTCGCTGCTCGTCTGCGGATGTACACCGATGTCGACGGCGGCACCATGCAGCCCTGCGAGCCGCCTCGGGCCCTCGACGCCGATGAGATCGCCGCCGTGATCGCGGACTATGCGCGCAGCACGGAACTCGCGTTCGAGGCCGGCTTCGATGGCGTCGAACTTCACGGCACCAGCGGCTACCTGCCCGCCCAGTTCCTGTCGACCGGCACCAACCATCGCGACGACGACTGGGGCGGGTCGGTCGCCGGCCGGATCCGCTTCTTCGTCGAGGTGGCGAGCGCCATGGCGGACGTCGACGGCGCAGACCGCATCGGCTTTCGGATCTGTCCCGGCAACCCCTACAACGATCTCCACGACGACGATCCGGAGGAGACATTCCGCGCCCTGCTGGCTGCGCTTGATCCGCTCGGACTCGCGTACTGCCACACGATCCGTCTGCCGACAGGGCCGGTCGACAACGAGGCACTGTGTCGGCAGGGGTTCTCGGGCCCGCTGATCATCAACGACAGTTACGAGCCGGCTGAGGCGAACCAGGCCCTCGCCGAGGGACGCGGCGACGCCGTTGCGTTCGGACGGCGTTTCATCACCAACCCGGACCTCGTCGATCGCATCGCCGGCGGGCACGAGTTGGCGTCCACCCGCGCCGACCACATCTACGATCCCGGCCCACAGGGCTACATCGATTTCCCGACCCGATCGGACTGATCCGGTGCCGACAGGCCGGAGGCCCTCGGCCACAGCCGAGTGTCGGCGGGCGAATCAGAGCTCGCCGCGATCCAGGCCGACCAGCACCTCGGCCGCTCGTTCGCGAGTCGCCTCGAGGTCGACGAGTCGGCGCATGCCGGCGAGCTGCTGGCCCAGCCGGGCGTTGCCCTTCAGCTGGTGCTCATTGCGGGCGAGGAAGTCCCAGTAGAGCGAGGTGAACGGGCAGGCGTCATCCCCCGTGCGCTTCTTCGGGTTGAACCGGCAGCCCTTGCAGTGGTCGCTCATCTTGTTGATGTACGCCCCGCCGGCCGCATAGGGCTTGGTGGCCATGCGTCCGCCGTCGGCGTGCAATGCCATGCCGATCACATTGGGCAGCATCACCCATTCGGCGCCGTCGATGAAGTTCGCCCACATCCATTCCGTGAGGGCCCAGGGGTCGACACCGGTGAGCAGTGAGAAGTTGCCGATCACCATCAGCCGTTCGATGTGATGGGCATAGGCCCGGTCGTGGATGCCCTGCACGACCGACGACACGCATGCCATCTCGGTGGGGGCATCGCCGGTGAACGATGGTGGCACCGGGCGGTGGGCCTCCAGTTGGTTCTCGGCGCGGTATTCAGGTCCGAAGAACCAGTAGAGACCCCAGACGTACTCCCGCCAGCCCATCACCTGGCGAATGAAGCCCTCGACACTGTTGATCGGGGCCCGACCCTCTCGATACGCGACCTCGGCCGCCCGGACCACCTCCATCGGATCGAGCAGGCCGATGTTCATCGCGCTGCTGAGCACACTGTGGGCGAGCTTCCATTCGGCCGCGAGCATGGCGTCCTCGTGGGCACCGAAGCCCGGCAGTCCTTCGTCGACGAAGCGCTGCAGTCGTTCGAGCGCCTGTGCCCGGGTGACCGGCCAGCGGCCATCGGGAGCGGCCCCCCAGAGTGCGACCTCGTCGCTCGCTTCCAGCTCGGTCATCACGTCACGGTCGATGGCATCGAGCGGGAAAAGTTCGAGAGTTGGCCACGCCCGCCCGTCCTTGGGTGGCGGCTCGCGGTTCTCGTGGTCGAAGTTCCATGTCCCGCCGGCGGGTTCGTCGCCATCCATCAAGACGTCGAGATCGATGCGCTGCCGGCGGTAGAAATCCTCCATCCGGATGCGTTTCCGGCCCTCGGCCCACTCGCCAAACTCGCGGTAATCGGTGATGAAGAACGTGTTGGTCGAGAGTTCGACTCCGAGCGCTTCGAGCCGGGTGACGGCGTCGTGACTCGACGGCGAGGTCGCCAGCACCCGTTCGACCCCGAACTCGTCGCTGTGGGCTCGCAGCCCCGCAGCGAGCGTCGGTGCCCGCCGGTGGTCGACATCGAACCCCTCCGCTTCGAGTTCGGCCGCGAAGTGCCGCATCGCGGAGATCACCATGTGGGCCCGCTGGCGATGCCACCGGTGGCGGCCGAGAATCGAGTCGCTCTCGACGAGCAGGACTCGACAGGTGTCGGGGGTGTGGTCGGCGAGCACGCCGGCGGTACGACGCAGCTGGTCACCGAGGACCCAGACCGTGGGACGAGCGTCGGTCACGCGACGGCCTCGATCATGAACAGGGCGAGCACTCCTCGGATGGTCCAGCCGATGGTGCGGATCCAGTTCGTGCGCACGAGCCGGTCGGCGACGATGGGATCCCATCCGTGTTCGAGCCGCCCGTGGGCGGGTACTTGGAGGGTGATGGTCGACAGGTGGACGCCTGCGAGCACCAGCCCGGCGATGAGGGGCAGGGTGCGTGTCAGACCGTCGGGCGGGGCGAAAAAGAGCCACAGGGTGGCGACGCCTTCGACGAGCATCGCCGGACCGACGACGAGGGAGATGAGGCGGGTGTGGGCCGCCTCGTACGCAACGAAACCGTCCTCGCCGACCCGGGCGAACAATGGGTAGTGGACGACCTGGATGATCCAGATCAGCCCGACGAGAAACCAGGTCGCCGCGGCGTGGACAAGGGTGACGGTCACCTCTTCATGGTCGACCGGATCGTCGAGCGTCAAACAACCTCAATGTGCACCCACGTGTCGTGAAACGCCGCCGGAGTCGAACCGGACCGGCGAAACGTCTCACTGCGTTCTTTGCGCGACCGGCCGACTCACGACGCCGGGTCCATGAGGCGGAATACCTCGCCGAGTCCGACACCACCAGTTCGCCCGTGGGTGCGGGCCTCGCGTTCGGTTCGCTCACGGAACGCGGCTGCCTGGGTGCCATCGTCGTCGGCGGCGATCACCATCGTCGTCTCGAACTGGCTCTCGTGAGCGAGCAGCGCATTCACCTTGGCGTCGACATGTCGCTGCTCGATGCGCTCGACATGATCGGGCTCCTCACACTCGAACAGAAGAAGCGCTCGTGGACGGTGGTGGGTCAGACCGTCGGCCATGTGCTCGCGGTGGTAGTGCGGATCACGGGCGGCAACCACGGCATCGACGGTGAGGAAACCGGCGTTGCGATGGTCGGGGTGCATGCGCCACCGGCGCCAGGGGTCATGGCCGAGCACGATGTCGGGGGCGGTCTCACGGATCACCCGGGCGACCCGGCCCCGCAGCTCGACCGTGTTGGCGAGTTCGCCGTCGACTTCGCCGAGGAAGTGCACCTGGGCGTCGGGGTGGATACGACGGGCGGCCTCTCGTTGTTCGGCCTGCCGGCGAGCGATGAGGACGTCGGTGTCGGCATCGACGTCCCACGTTCCTTTGGACCCGTCGGTGCAGATCAGGAGATGGATCGCAGCGCCGGCGGCGCCCCACTTGGCAAGGGTGCCGCCGCACTCGAACTCGATGTCGTCGGGATGGGCACCAACCGCAAGCGCGCTGGACGGCACGGGTAGATCGACACGCATCGTCAGGATCCTTCCACCTGGAGGCGGGCAAGGTCGCCGGGATCGTCGACGTCGAGTGCAAGCGAGGGGTCGTCGACGACGGTGATCTCAAGTCCGAGGCGCTCAGCCTCGGCACAGTGGGCGGCGAACGAACCGGGCCCATAGTGGAATTCGAAGCCCAACCCGAGCGGGATCGACAACACATTGCTGCCGTCGCGCGCGTGGTCGGGCGCAATGGCGAGGCCGGGTCCGTCGACCACTCGAAGGTCGTCGGCGAGCGGCAGGTCGGCGTGGGCGACGATCACCCGGCTCGGCGGATCGTCCTCGGTGGCGACGAGAGCGATGGCCGCGTCGATGCTTTCGTTGAGTCCGGTGACGGCGGGTGCGAGCCCGTTGGCGCCCAGACGCTGGGCCCAGCGCAGCACGTCGGCGTCGTCGCTCACGACGTGCACCGGAAGATCTCGTGCCGCTCGGACGACCCGTTCCGCCATCGCCATCGTAAGGCGCCGACGATCGGCGGGGGACAACACGCCGGCGAGGCGAGTCTTGGCGTCGTCGAACGACCGGAGCGGGATCAGCACGGCGGCGTCGGTGGCGACCACGGCGCGAGTCTAGGGTGGGGCCATGTCCATGCGTGTGGCCGTCGTTGGCGCCGGATCATGGGGTACAACGGTCGCCCATCTTTGCGCCCACAACGCACCCACCACGATCTATGCCCGCAGGGCCGAGACCGCCGAGGCGATCAACGACCGTAACGAGAACCCGACCTATCTCGCCGGGTACCAGCTCCATCCCGAACTGCGGGCCTCCGACGACCTCTCAGCGGTGGTGGCACAGGCCGACCTCTTGGTCATGGGTGTGCCGTCGGGCAGTTTCCGCGACACCCTCCCTGCACTTCGACCGCACCTGCGGCCGTGGGTGCCGGTCGTGTCGCTCGCCAAGGGGTTCGAGCTCGGCACCGGGAAACGCATGACCGAACTTGTCGATGAAGAACTGCCCGGTCACCCCGTCGGCGTGCTCACCGGCCCGAACCTCGCCAAGGAGATCCTTGCGGGTAGCGCTGCCGCTGCGGTGATCGCCTTCACCGACGACACGATCGCTGAACGGCTCCAGATCCTCTTCTCGAGCCAGCTGTTCCGGGTGTACACGAGCACCGACGTGGTCGGCTGTGAGCTCGGCGGCGCCCTCAAGAACGTGATCGCGCTTGCTGCCGGGATGGCCGACGGCCTCGGCACCGGCGACAACACCCGCGCCGCAGTGATGACTCGCGGACTCGCCGAACTCACCCGGCTGGGTGTCGCCCTCGGAGGCGAGCCGGCCACGTTCGCCGGGCTTGCCGGCATGGGTGATCTGCTCGCCACCTGCATGAGTCCGCAGAGCCGCAATCGCCATGTCGGCGAACAACTCGGCAAGGGTCGGACGCTCGAGGAGATCCAGGCCGAGATGAACCAGGTCGCCGAGGGCGTGAAATCCGCCCCGATCGTATGCAAGCTGGCCGAGGCCAACGGTGTGTACACGCCGATCGCCGACCAGATGCGGGCATGCGTCGAAGAGGGCCGCACCGCCCTCGAGGCCTATGCCGGTCTTGTCAACACCCCTGCCGCCAGAGAGATCGATCCCCGCTAGGGCGCTCGAAAGGACGACGAACGAACCCATGGGACTCCTCGATCGGCTCCGGCGCCGGAACCTCACGCCACTCGACCCGTCGTTCGGCGCCCTGATCGGCGACCTCGCCGGGCCGATCGCCCGCATCGCTCCCGACGGCGCCGTCGCCACCCTCGACGGATCCTGGCGTCTCGAATGGGGTGTCCGCACCGGTCGTGAGTGGAAGCGCTCGTCGATGTCGGCGGCCGTGCGCCAGAACCGTCTCGACGACACACCCGTGTACGAGACATGGATGCGGGTCCCGGGCGGTGATGTCATCCAGCGGTCGGCGGTCGTCACCGATGGCGACGGCCGCACCCTGGTGTGGCAGTTCGAGAACGCCTCGCCCGACGCCGTCGTGGTCGCCGTCGTCGGGCTCACACAGGGCCGCGTCCACGCCGAATTGTCGTGCACCGAACTCGATGGCGTGCCCTGGATCCGGCCGTGTGTCGATGCCGGTGCGGTCGTCGCCGGGCCGGAAATCTGGTCCCTGGTAGAAGCCGATCCCACTGCCGCGTCGGCCGATGGCGAGAACGAAGCTGCCGTGCTCGTCCCGCTCCCACACCGTCAGACCATCACGGTGCTCGTGTCGATCACCGGTGACCTGCCGGCCCGCCCCACTGCCCCCGAGGACGTCGCGGCGGGGTGGAAGGCGATCACCGCCGACGCCATGACGGTCGATGTGCCCGACGTCGATTTGTCTGCCGCCTGGCGCCGAGTGCTGGGCGATCTCGTGCTCGCCGTCGGTGACGACGACCCGCTCGCCGCCGGCGAAGCCGCCTGGTGGCTCGACCTGGCCGGCATGCACGACGAAGCCGACCGGGGCCGCGAGGCGGTCCTCGCCGCCGCCGACCGTCACCGACTCGGCTCCGACGCTGCCGTCGTGGCCCTGCGAGCGCTTGCGTCGAAGGAGCTACGTCAGGGCGCATCGTCGGCGCTCGCCGAGGTCGCCGGTCCGCTTGCCAAGCTCGCCCGCGATCGACTCGACCGTCAGACCGTGTCGCTCGTCGCCCGAGCGCTCGATGGCTCTCATCCCGGAGCCGCCGCCGATGCCCGTGCCCTGCTCGACACGCTGACCCTCGCAGATCGGGCCATGAGCTCCGCCGTGGCCCGTGGTGCCGAGCGAGTGCTCGGTCATCTCTTCCGCGACATCGATCTCGTCGAACGGATCGACATGTTGCCCGAGGTGCCGACGGCCTGGTTCGGTCAGCCGATCGACGTTCGTGGCATGGTGACCGGCCTCGGTTCGCTCTCGTTCAGTATCCGATGGCACCGCGAACGCCCTGCGGTCCTGTGGCAACGCGACGGTGGCCCCGACGGCGCCGTACTCCGCTGCCCCGGCCTTGATCCGGACTGGTCGAGCTCCGAACGGTCCGGCGAGGCGCTGCTCGCGGCACCGGCTGGGTCCGAGACGATGCTCGTCGCTGATGTGGACGAGGCGCCTGCCGCACCGCCGGCCTCCGAGGTGCAGCGGGAAGGTGTCCGGCTCGACCCGAACGATCCGCCACCGTCGCTGTCGTGAGCTCGAGAGCACCGCAGCTGCGCGGAGCGTTGAAGGCGAAGGCGCCCGGCCTACGGGTCGAACGCGCACGTTGGGATGCCGGCGATGAGATCGTCGTGGGCATCGACGAGGTCGGTCGCGGGGCCTGGGCTGGGCCACTGACGCTGGCTGCCGTCGTCGTGCCGCGTGACAAGCGGCTCTACAAGGTGCGTGACTCCAAGATGCTCACTGCCGGAGAGCGCGAGGTCATGTTCGACCGGGTAAACGAATGGGCCGACCATGTCAGCGTCGCCCATGCAAGCCAGGCCGAGTGCGACGAACTCGGCATGTCGGCAGCCCAGAAGCTTGCGGCGCAGCGGGCCATCAGCGGGCTCGGTATCGCCGTGGATCATGTCCTCGTCGACGGCAACTGGGACTTCGTCGAAACCCATCCCACCACGATGCTGGTGAAGGGCGACACCGTCTCGTTGTCGATCGCTGCGGCATCGATCGTCGCCAAGGTCACCCGCGACCGCATGATGGAGCGCTGGCACCGCATCTATCCGGCGTACGCCTTTGCCGGAAACAAGGGGTACCCGTGCCCCCGCCACAAGGCGGCGCTCGCCGGGTTCGGCCCCTCGGCGATCCATCGTCGACGATGGGCGTTCATGGACGACCTCCGCTGGACCGGCCAGGCCCGCACCGTCGACGACACCCAGCTCGGTCTTTTCTGATCGTGCTCGACCGTCTCCGCGCCTGGCCGGCGTTCACCGTCTTGATCGGTTGGACGCTCTTCCTGTGGGCGTCGCGCACCCGAAACGTCGTGTCGAACGATGCGCTGTCGGCCTGGGGGACTGCCTGGCGCCTCGGGGTGGTCGTCGTCTTTGTCGGGTTGGCCGTGGGCGCGCTTCGTCGATCCGCTCGCAATCGGGTCCTGCCGATACTCGTCTGGTGGACGATCGGCTACTGGCTCGTCCGCGGTGGCGGGATCGTGCTCGACGCCAACCACGATGCCTCGTTCAAGGTGGTCCACTCGGTGCTGATGGTCATCTCGATCGGTGCGGCGATGTGGGTCTGGCGGACGCGGAGTCGCTAGTCTTCGAGGCGCTATGGGACAGCCGGTCACCCTCATCACGACATCGTCGCCCCGTCCGGGCATCCTGCGTTTCGAGCTGAATCGCAGCCTCACCGGGATGGGTCACGTCCGCTACGAGATGGGCGACCAGATCCGAGCCGATGATCCGGCCTCCGAGCTGGCCAAGCGGCTCTTCGATGCCGGTGGCGTCTCGGCAGTGCACGTCTATGGCTCCATGGTCACGGTCACGCTCGCCTCATCAGACTTCGGCGATCTCGAGACCGTGATCGGTGGGCTGTACACGTACTACCTCCCGGGCGTGGAGATCCCGTCCGACGAGGAACTCATCGCGATGGTCGAGTAGCCGGCGGCGTCTCGCCTCCGGCAGACGCGTCAGTCGGCCCAGCGGCGCACCCAGGCGTGCATCGCGATGCCAGCGGCGACGCCGGCGTTGATGCTGCGGGTCGAGCCGAACTGGGCGATGGAACACACCTGCTCGGCGGCGGCATGGGCGGCGGCCGACAGGCCGGGTCCCTCCTGGCCGAAGAGTAGGAGGCATCGCTGGGGCAGTTCGGTCGACTCGATCGGCACGGATCCCGGCAGATTGTCGACCCCGATCACCGAAAGCGGGCCGTCGTCGTGGGCAGCAGCCCAGTCGAGTAACGACTCGATCGATTCGTGGTGGCGGACGTGCTGGTAGACGTCGGTCATCATCGCGCCGCGCCGGTTCCACTTCCGTTTCCCGACGATGTGCACCTCGGCGGCCAGAAACGCGTTCGCGGTCCGCACCACCGTGCCGATGTTGCGATCGTGTTCCCAGTTCTCAATCGCAACGTGAAACGGATGCCGACGGGTGTCGAGGTCGGCGACGATCGCCTCGACCGACCAGTACCGGTAGACGTCGAGCACATTGCGGCGATCACCCTCGGCCAACAGCGCCGGATCGAGGCGTGGGTCGTCGGGCCACGGCTCGGGATGAGGCCCGACGCCGACGGTCGGCTCTGGCTCGCTCACGATGCGCGGCGTGCGTCTGCGTCGCAGAGATCGTTGCCGCCGGGAATCGTGTGGACGTGTTCGGTCCAGTCCGAGCCGTTCCAGTAGCGCAGGGTTGCGGGTTCACCCGATGGGTCGGCGTACCAACCGGCCCGGGCGTGATCGGGATCGTCGTCCTCGTCGGCGACCTCACCGGCACCGGCGAAGATCGAGTCGAGATCGACGGAACGGGCGGCTGCGCCCTCGAAGAGCGCCGAACGGCCCGGAGTCTCGACCATGGCGGCCACCGACTCGGGGTGGTTGCGGTCGTCCTGCATGGTGCGCAGCGCCTCGGACACGTCCGGGTCGGGGCCCTCGTACGGTGGCATGCCCTCCATCTTGCGAAGGATGTTGATCCGCTCGGCGAGGGGTGGATGGGTCGAGAAGCGGTCGTTGAATTTGCGGCCGCGGTCGTCGGTCTCATGGTCGTCGGGCGACTCGATCCACAGGTGCGAGGTCGCGTGGGAGGTGCGCTTCACGATGGTGATGTCGGCGTCGAGCTTTTCGAGTGCGCTGCGGAGGCCGCCCGGGTAGCGGGTGATCTCGACAGCGGTGGCATCAGCGAGCGACTCTCGGCTGCGCGATACCGCGGCCTTGAGCAGGGTTGCTGCGAGTGGGGCGAGAACCGCAACGAAGACGATCGCGGCGAGCACGATCAGCAACATGGCGCCGTTGTTGTCGTTGTTGTTGCTGCGGCTTCGGTGTGAGGCACCTCCGCCGGTGACGCCACCCCAGTAGAGCATCCGGAAAAAGATGTCGGAGATCATCGCAATGGCACCGACGGTGGCGACGGCGACGGTCATCACCAAGATGTCGCCATTGCGGATGTGCGCAACCTCGTGGGCGATCACCCCTTCGAGTTCCGCCCGGTTCATCTTGTCCATCAAGCCCGTGGTGACGGCGACCGCTGCGTTGTCGGCGTTGCGGCCGGTGGCGAAGGCGTTGGGGGAGGGGTCGTGGACGACGTAGACACCCGGCTTGGGGACGCCGGCAGCGATCGAGACCTCCTCGACCAGGTTGTGCAGGCGCCCGAATTCCTCTCGGGCGGCCGGTTTCGCCCGTGTGGCGGTGAGGGCGATGGACGCCGAGGAGAAGTACGAACTGAACGAGATGCCGAACGAGAGCGTGACGGCGAACATCACGCCGATGAGTCCACCGCCCACGATGATGCTGACGGCGATACCGACCAGCGCAAGCAGGACGAAGAACGAGGACATCAGCACCCAGGTTCGACGCCGGTTCTGGACAATCAGGTCGTAGAAGTCGGGCCGCTCAGCCATGCGGTCACCGTACCGGTGCCGGGTTCGTTGCGGTATCGCCGGCCATGGTTAGGGTTGCGTACGACATGGACGCCATCACCGCCTTGTATGCGTCGGCAGCGGTCGTGCTGGTGATCGCCGGGGCAGCGAAGGCGGTCCGTCCGGCGACCACCGCTGCGTTAATGGAGATGCTCGGCGCAGTCCTACGCACGTCGGTCCCCGGCACCCTCCTTGCGCGTGCGCTCGGGCTTGCCGAGATCACGCTCGGAATCGCCACCCTGTTGACCGACGTGGCGGCGTTTCGTGTTGTCGTCGGTGTCCTCTACGTCGTGTTCGCCATGGCGGTGTGGCGGGCGATATCGGTCGGTGCCACGTCGTGCGGCTGTTTCGGCCGTGTCGACGCGCCGCCGACATGGCTGCATGTCTTCGGCAACCTCGCCCTCGCGGCGTGCTCGTTCGGTGCGGTCGCCGGCCGTTCTCCGCTCGAGGTCATGGAGGACCAGCCCGCCGCCGGTGTCGGCTTCGTCGCTGCGGTTGGTGTGCTTGCCGGGCTCGAACTCGTCGCGTTCACGGCCGTGCCCGGAGCCCGCAAGTCCGCTCGGGTGACGCGTTCCTGAGCACCCCCGATCCCGCACCGGCTGACCCCGATTACCGCGCTTGGCAGGCCGGGCACCAGGTGGTCGTGCGAGCGTCGATGACCCGGGTACGAAGCTCCTCGCCACAGCGCAGGCACGGTTCGCCTCCACGTCCGTAGCAGGCGAGTTCGTGCTGATTGCCGCCCTGCGCGCCGTCGGAGTCGACATAGTCCCGAAGGGTCGTGCCGCCATGCGCAAGTCCGGATTCGAGTGCCCGCCGGATGGCGACGACGAGCTCATCGGCTCGTTGGCGTGAGAGCCGCCGGGTTGCGGGGTTGATGCGGGCATCCCACAGCGCCTCGTCGGCGTAGATGTTGCCGACACCGGCGACCGCCCGCTGCGCTAGCAGGATGGTCTTGAGGTGCCGGTCGCTGCGCTTTACGAAGGCAGCGAGGTGCTTGCCGTTGAAGTCGGGATCCCATGGCTCGGGCCCCAAGGCGTGAAGTGTCGGGATGTTGCGGTAGTCGCCTGCGTTGACGACATGGATGCGGCCGAAGCGGCGGATGTCGTGGAACGTCAACACCCGGTCGTCATCGAGGCGCCACCAGGCCCGCAGGTGCGGCTCGGTGTCCGGGTCGTCGAGTGCAAGCGCACTGTCGGGTTCGGAGACGGTGAGGCGACCGGTCATCCCGAGATGGACGACGAGTTCGCGCGGTGGTCCACCGTCGGCGCCCGGGTCGAGGTCGAACAGCAGATACTTGCCGCGTCGGCGGGCGCTGACGATCTCCGTCCCGATGGCGTCGAGTGCCGGTGTGAACTTTGCCGACCAATGGGCACCCGCGTCGACGATCGCTGCGTCGATCAGCTTTGGTTCGAGTTGTCGACGGATCGTCTCGACCTCGGGCAGTTCGGGCACAAATGCACCCTACGTCCGCCGCGTCCTCCCCGAGACGCCACCGGTAGGCTCGCGCACCCGTGCCCGACCGTCACCCCGACTCCCTGGACCCCGCCCTCGCCTCCCTGATCGCAGATGCGATCGAGCAGGCCGACGAGCTCCCAGACCTCGACGCTGTTCGTGCCGAGGTCTGGGCTGCTGACCTCGTCGCGCTCGCAGCCGAGATCGACCCCGAGGGGCCTGCAGCGGTGGTCGAGGCACTCTCCGTCGC
>Ga0255768_10000729_pt1 | contig 34018 bp, 23 predicted proteins | sample 071ome_33_FD_179983 | JGI IMG/M metagenome (GOLD analysis project Ga0255768, IMG submission 179983) | Coastal salt marsh microbial communities from the Groves Creek Marsh, Skidaway Island, Georgia - 071412AT metaG (version 2) | ecosystem: Environmental > Aquatic > Marine > Intertidal zone >...
ATTCTGACGAGATTGCTGATAACGGGATTGATGATGATAACAATGGCTATATTGATGATATCCATGGAGCCTGTGTGCGAACAGATTGTGCAGCCAGTGAAATTGAAGACGGGTTTGGACACGGCAGTCACGTTGCTGGATTACTTGCCGCACAAGGCAATAACCTCATAGGCGTATCCGGCGTATGTTGGGATGCGCAGCTTATGATTGTCAAAAGTTTGGGCGACTCTGGATCAGGCAACACCAGTGACGTCGCAGCAGGCATAAACTACGCCGTAAATAATGGCGCCGATATTATCAACACATCGCTGACCATCAGCAATTTTAGCAGCGCCATTAAGTCCGCCATTGAACAAGCGGAGCAAGCAGGTATTCTGGTGATCGCTGCTGCCGGGAACTTTGATTCCGATAATGATAGATCCCCAGTGTACCCTGCTAATTTCCGTTCCAGTCATGACAACCTGATGTCAATTGCCAATGTAAATGACACTAACTCACTTCATGTGAATAGCAACTACGGTACTACTTCAGTTGATATGGCAGCACCGGGCGTCGGACTGTTCAGCACCTGGAAAGAGGCTCAGTACGCGAACTCCACAGGCACATCAATGTCTGCCCCCTTAGTTTCAGCGACAGCAGCGTTAATGTTAGCAGAGCAAACACAAACCGATCTTTCACTAAAAGCAGGATTACTAAGCACTGGCAACAGTACAACGAATTTAGATTGGAAAATGGTATCGCCTAAAGTATTGAATGCCAACAATGCACTGTCCAACGTAAACAACACACCGCTGGCCTTATTTCGTGCAGAAGCCAACTCAGGCAGTTACCAATTATTTGGTTATGACCTTGGAAATATCGATTCAGTGCAATATACAGAACCATTAACCTCAGGCGAGCAAACCACCCTCATTACCAGCTTCTCTAATCATACAAATAGCAGTCTTCAACTGACATTGCCTGCCACCAGTAAATCAGGAATTTTCACTTTATTACGAGGTACAGAAAGTTCAAACCCAATTTTTGTGAAACGCATCATCAGCGCACCAAACAACCTATCCTTTAATCGCTCGGACACAGACCTTACCCTATCGTGGAACAATCCACAAAATGCGGATGTAATTAGAATTGAGCGAGGTATTCCGGGCGGCGCGTTTCAAGAGATCGCAATACTCTCAACCCCTAACAGTGTTTATCAAGATACCATTGATGCGGATCAGAGATATTACTATCGCCTACGAGGTAGCTATGACTACATTGATCCTGCGTCCAATAGCAGCACCACGGAATACTCGGCCTACAGCACGACGATAATTTCCTCTGAACAAGACAACGAAGGATTCACATATTGGTTAACGGATAGCCTTCCTTCCGTTGGTCTCAATACTGAGGTAATACTGCAACTGACCGCCTCTTCCAGTGGTGGCTACCTGTTAGCATCAGGCGCACTGCCAACAGGCTTAACATTATCAAGTTCAGGGGAAATAACAGGCACAGTTTCAGAAATTGATGACTTCAATTTTGTCATCAATTTCCAACCAGCAAACAGTGACCAAATCGACAGTAAAGCTTTTACAATGAGCGTAACCAATAGCGCCTCCGGAACCATGCAACTGATTGATCAGCAAAGCCTATCCATGACTGTATCAGCCTCTTCAGGTACATTAAGCAGTGTTCAAGCACTTGCCACTGACAACTTTGATAGTCTGAATGGTCTATCAGTGCAACTCATCCAGCAAGTGCTGATTTCTAATCTGCCCATTAGCGCTGCTGAGACCAGCGAAATTTCTTTATCCTTAAATAACGCTACATCAGGTCAGCTGAATGAAGTCTATCTAGCTAATAACAACAATCAATGGCAAAGCTCTGACCAAACCAGCAATACTCAACTCTCGACCAATAGTGCAAGTATTCTTATTGAAGACGGTAGTGAGTATGACTTAGATAATCAGATCAATGGTGAAATTGTGGCGCGGATTGCCTCGGTTAGTGTCAATAACACGACCGCTAGCGATAGTAATAGCAATAGCGACAGCCGTTGCTTCATTGCATCGTCAGTATATCCTGCAGGTCACCCTGACTTAAGCACGTTTAGATCATTCAGAGACATTATCTTAAAAGCATTGCCGGGCGGAGATAATCTGGTGGATTTCTATTATCAATCATCCCCAAGGCTGGTTGCATGGATGAGCAAACACCCTCAACTGCTTGATATCACCCGAACAGGTTTAGAAGCTACCGCCATAGCCATTAGGCACCCTTTTACCACGCTGTTTAGCCTATTAACACTACTCGGAATTGCTTTAATAGCCAAACAGCGCATAAGCCGCAGAACTATGCGTTGAATCCTTTCTATCCTCATAGCCTATGTGAGCAGTGGTCGGTCTGAAGACTACTAGCCCGCGTAGTGCTTTCAAAACATCCTTAAGGATTAACTGTAGAAGATACGTAAATAGGTAGCCTAGGAGGAGTTAGCTGTTTATCGCAATCAGCTCAACATCAAAGACAAGCACGGAACCGCCAGGAATCGTCCCCACTGGTTTGTTGCCATAAGCTAGATTTGCTGGAATGGTAAGACGGGCTGTTTCACCCACCACCATTTTTTGAAGACCTTCTGTCCAACCTGGAATCACTTGATTCAAATAGAAATCAATCGGTTGACCACGATCTACAGAACTGTCAAATACGGTGCCGTCGATTAATGTGCCATGATAGTGAACAGTAACTTTATCACTCGGGCTTGGATGATCCTCACCAGTACCGCTTTTGAGCACTTGATATAGCATGCCGGATTCAAGCTGCTGTGTGTTCTCTTCGCTTTTATTACGCTCTATGTATTCAGCGCCTTTGGCGATATTTTCAATAGCCGTTTGTTTGGTCGCCTTGAAACGTCGAGTAAACAAATACACCAATAAAATCGTAATAAGAATAACCAGTGCATTCATCATCTTTAACGCGCTCCAAACCCGAAATAAATCAAAGAGTCAGAATTGTATAGAAGATGCTCAAAGATAGAAATGAGAATTTGTTTCTTTTGGTAACAACTCCACATTCTTAGAGAATTAAAAAGTCGGCCATTCGCTTTCTAAAAAAGAAAAGAATGACCTAATAATGCTCTCCAAAGAGGCTGGAGATAATACGAACACGTTGACTATGAAACGGTCATGCCTTACAGACCATCCAGATAGTTTTAAACAATGATTTCCAGGTCTTCCGTTGGAAACACCACACACGAATGCGTCCAACCATACTGCTCATCTGTCACTCGAAGACGGGCTTCCGGCGGATTGAACACTTTGCCTTTGGACACTTTACAACGACACAAGCTGCATTCGCCTGAGCGACAGGCATTCTCAGTAGTGAAGCCGTTACGCTCCATGCTATTAAGCAAAGGCTCATCTACTCGTGCTTTAAAGGTGCCCTGCCCCTTAATAGTCACAGAAACTTCAGTTTCTGGCGCAAGGTCTTTCGGCCAGCCTTCCAAGGTCTCTGGATTCTTAGGTGGGCCATTACACTCAACACGAACTCGGCGAGATTTAACGTTCAAAGATTGCAGTTGCGCTTCGCAGAACTCATGGAAACTGGTTGGTCCGCACACATAGAACATCTTATTACTGACATCACCGACGAGCTCTTCAATCACCTCCGCTTTAAGGTGACCTGTACGCCCCTCATAACCTTCAGGCGGACGCGAGATAATGCGAGTGATGGTTAAGAAGTCATGTTTCTCTTCTAACGCTTTCAGCTCTTCATCAAAAATCACATCATCTACATAGCTGTTGCCGTAGATCAGATGGAATTTATAAGACAGACTACGATCAGTGTCATTCTCTTTAATAAAATGTTTGATCATACTCATCGCCGGAGCAATACCTGAACCACCAGCAAGGAAGACCAGATCATTACCATGGAAAATCGGGTTGTGATAGAAGGTACCCATTGGCCCGGTGCTCTCGAATTGATCGCCCACTTTTACTCGATCCAGCAGGTAATGCGTCACATAGCCTTCTTGTACAATTTTAACCGTCAGGTCGTAATGACCTCGTTCACTGTTAGATGAAGAGCTAGGCGCAGAGGAAATGGCATATGGACGAGCCGTTTCAACACCATCAATATTCACAAACAGGTTAATGTATTGGCCAGCCTGAAATGGCGGTAACGGCAAACCTGTTGACACTAAACGAAAGGTTTTGGTCGTTGGAGTGTCCTGAATAATTTCAGCCACCTCAAGCGTTAAACGCTTAGGGTGAAGCTTGGCAATGGTGCTTTCCACCTTGCCGCGCTGCTCGGTGTAATCCGTACCTGTTTTTTCAAGTTCCGCTTTATGATCCAGCGCTTTCTGGTAGCCATCAACGGCATGAAGAATATTTTTTTCAATCGATGAATTAGACACTGGCCACCTCCTGTTCTGTTTCCTTAGTCTGTAGTTCTGTTTTAGCTTTTTCAGCCTGCTGGGCTTCTACCTGCTTTTTCTTCACTTTCTTGGCAACAGCTCTACCTGTGCTTTCACCAATCATGTACGTTGGCTGGAAGCCACCCATACCATTCCAGCAACCGGCCATGAAGAGACCATCCACTTCATCCATACGCTCACGGAACAAGACACCGTCTTGAGTATTTTGCTGGAAGCCATAAATTGCGCCGCCCGGTGTATTCAAATAACGCATCATGGTCAGAGGCGTACCCACTTCAACTTCTTCAATGTTGTCGCGAATACCAGGGAAGATTCGTTCTGCGTGAGCAATCAAATGATCAGCAAAGTCGTATTTTGTTTTCGCATAATCTTCTGGTGTTACCGATTCCCAAGGCTCACCGTATTGAAGGCATAACAACGACAGTGCAGTCTTGCCTTCTGGCGCGAAGCTTGGATCTTCGTAGTTATAACAGGTCAGCATGGTATGCATTGGTGGCGTCATGCTCTGCATATTCTTATGTGCCACTTCTTCATCACGATCATCAATAATGAACGTCGATGCGGCTGTCACACCAATGTCTTCCGGTTTACAATCCAGACCGATGTACATCACAAAAGCAGACGTGCCCAGACGACGAGACTTAAAGTCTTCTGCGGCCTGTATCGGTGGCTGATCGGTATCTAATAATTCGTTAAAGGTAATGATCGGGCTGGCATTTGAAACCACAGAGCTACAACTGAACTCTTCACCGTTCTCTGCAATGACACCTGTAATCGAAGTTTTACCTTCCGCATCCTGACTGGTCAGAATTTTCTGTGCGCCGCACTTGAAACGAATGTCACCGCCCGCTTCCATAAAGGATTCCAACAAAGCACTGGAAATGGCCTGAGATCCACCTTTGATATGAACCGGCTTGTAAGCAGCGTAGGAATACAACATGATTGCCATGTCAGTGAACGGAATGTCTTTCGTTGGCATGCCGATGTAACACCAGTAAGCTGCCACGATTGCTTTAAGATCCGCATTATCGAAAAACTCATCCAACACATCTTTGGTTGAACGCAAACCGTACTTCACATAGTTCGGGCAGGACTTGGTCAGCATCGCTTCATCATTTGCCTTCATCGCTCTAGGCACCATCATGAAGGCTTCAAGACAAATGGTTTCACACAACTTAAGATACTTGGCGACATTCTCTGCTTCTTCAGGAAATTTCTCTGACAGCGTTGCTTTCAAACCACTGACACTGGCCGGCAGAGTCACATCAAATTCAGCCGGCATAACGATGCGATAAAGTGATTCTTCCTCTACTACCTCAAGCTTGTCCATGATGCCCAGTTTTGCAAACACCTGGCGCATAATGAATGGCTTCTCATCGGTCCCCATACCACTTAACTGGTGTAACGCCACTTCAAATTCAAAATCACCACGGATAAACGACGTCGCACAACCGCCCGGAATATTATGACGCTCAAGTAATAGCGTTTTTGCGCCACCTCGTTGAGCGGCGACCGCAGCAGTCAGACCTGCATTACCAGCACCAATCACGACCACATCAAAGTCTGTCATGGGAAGTCCCTCTAATTATTGTTTTGTTGTGTTTGAACATGTACTCATGAGCAAACCTTACAAAGTAAAGTTTACACTGTAAAGTTATTCTTGATAATAATTTTTAAACGGGTTCAGAAAAACTAAGAGCTAATTTAGCTAAGCAAAAGGAGAAAGAGGAGAAGGTGTTAAAGAGGGAAACGCCAAAAGAGACGATCATCTCCCAACATTCATGCAATGCTGCGTTTTAGACAAACTTCATTTTTAAATTAAGGACTAATAGACAGACAAATACTTAACTAAAAAGGGAGCCTAAGCTCCCTCAGGCTGCTGACAAAGCTCAACAGTTCAAAAACGCCCAAATTTAGATTCAAAAAGTGTTCAAATAGGGCCATTTCTTAAATCTTTTAATGTTTTTGGAATGCTTTTTCTTAGTCAGAATGGCAATCATAAAAAACATGGGGGTTTATCAACACTCTGAGGGAGCCTAAGCTCCCTTTTTAGTCGTCCAAATGGATCGTTAACTTACAAGAAATCCGTTAACAACACACCCAGACCAAAGCGCTGGGTGTTGTAGTCATAATCAATCAGGCTTTCTCCATAACCATGGAAGTACTGGGCGTAGCCACGCAAACGTCCGTAGAGTGGAAAGCTCATGCCAACTTCCATGGCACCATAACCAGTGCCCCAGTTGTAACGCCCCATACCAGAAAGTTCAATTTCTTTTATCGGCCGATAAACACCCTGGACTTCGTAATATCCCATGTATTTATTGATGTCAGGATTATCATCACCGCTTGGATCACCATCGTACTCTTTATCATCTTCCGGCAAACGATACCAAGGCTGAACGTAAACAGCCCAGTCCTTCTTGGCAAACCCCAAACCGGCATAAACACGATTCCAGCTTCGACTCAGTTCAGCGCCTCGACCATTGGATTCATGCTCAATACCCAAGCGCGTAAACAAAGTACCGCCTAGAAGAGATACGGGAATTGGCGCTTGATAGAAAAGTTCTGGTCGGTAATTAGTTTCCCTAAACGGTGAAGATATGTCGCTAGCGTAGAACTGCCAAAATGATTTCAAAGTAAAGCCAAAGTAGATTGTATCATTAGGAATCAGAATACTATCAAACGTCAGTGGCACCTTAATACTTAGCTGAAGCTTAATTTCTTCATTCTCAATAGGGTCATCAATGCCTGGATAAAAATTCTGATTCTCGTAAGGTGCTTGATTCGGATCGTCCATATAGGTGAACGGCAAAATATAATTCTGTCTATGAGGCGTTATAACATAGGGATTATCAGACAACCCTTTGTCATACAAAATTCGCTTAGGTACTTCAACTTCATCAAGGGTTTCAACTCTAGTACAGTTTTCTTTAATGGCATTAGCTGTGACCTCTGGGCCTGCAAGCTCAAGGCTCTTTAGAACACAATCCTCATAAGTAGGAGTGAGGGGAAGTTCTGTTTCTTCGGCAAATGCCAGTGGTACTGCTGCACTCGTAATTAATGCGATAACTCTGGTCTGAATGTTTTTGGATGGTTTTATCTTCACGTTTGCCTCCCTACATTGACATAAACAAGAGCATTGCTTTGTAACATTTTGCAATCCCTGTATCTCTGACTAGGCTAAAGGGTGTAGGGATCTTACTCAACCACTAAATGGAGTTTTACATAGCTTAGTCTTGCAATAACTTTAGGAGGCTATTGTGAAAGTATCACAAAAAATATCCCTCATCTCCGCAATCATCCTTATGACGGTGATTTCGATTCTGTCCTGGTCCCAATATATCAGTGTTCGTAATAGCCTTTTTGAAAAGACCGAAAACAACATTAATGAGGTAAGTACCGCACTTGCCTTTCAAATTTCCAATTGGTTGAACGCGAAACTGAGTCAAATTGAATTGATCGCACAAAGCATCGATAGTGATTTCACTCAAGCTCGCATTCAGGAAATGTTTGACCGTCCTGTTTTAAAATCCGAATTCATTCTGATCTTTGGTGGTCTGGATACTGATGGCAAACCCATAACTAATGATCCAAGCTGGAATCCTGATAACTGGGACGCTCGAAAGCGCCCCTGGTACGGTGTAGCAAAAGCAGCCAATGGTAAAGCAGCACTCACAGAACCCTATGAAGATGCAGACACAAAGGAAATCCTGATTTCCGCTGTTGCGAACTTCACCGACAAAGGAAAATTTAAAGGCGCTTTCGGAGGTGATTTAAGCCTTAAAACCGTTTCAGATTCGATAAACACGGTGAATTTTAATGGCGCCGGTTACGCGTTTTTATTATCCAAACAAGGCACCATTATTAGCCATCCTAATACACAGCTTAACGGTCTGCCGCTTTCAAAACTATTTACGAATGAACAGCCAAAATTAAACCCGACTCTTCAAACGATCGATATGGAAGGCACCTCTGTATTTACCTCCTATCATCCCCTCACACAATTAAATAGTCAGGACTGGCTCATCGGCGTCGTAGTAGAAGAAGATATTATCATGGCGGATGCTTCGAGCATGGGATGGAGAGCCTTCTTTGCCACTATCATCGGTGTTGTCATCAGTACCGTCGTGTTATTTTTAGTAATGAAAAGAGTATTAACGCCGCTGCAAAAGTTATACGAATCATTGTGCGAAATTAACCGTGGCGAAGGTGATCTTACGAAACGCCTTCCGATAGTCAGTAAAGATGAATTTGGCAAAGTCTCGGCTCAATTCAATCAATTTCTGGAACACTTACAGGAATTGATCGTAAAAATAAAAAACCTGTCATCAAGCATGCAAGGTAAAACGGAACTGACCGCCAACGCAGCATCGAAGGCCTCTGATTGTTTATTTAGACAGCTGGAAGAGCTGGATCAACTAGCAACAGCCATGGCCGAAATGTCATCCACCGCTCATGAAGTGGCTGACAACGCACAACGAGGCGCTGACTCAGCCCAAACGGCACTTGAATCGGCTTCGTCAGGCAGTGAGATTGTGGAAAAAACCACAACCTCCATCAATCAACTCTCGAATGATATGGATGAAGCGGTAAAAACCATTAGCAACCTTGCAGACTACAGCAACAACATTGAATCTATTCTGTCTGTGATTACTGGCATTGCAGAGCAGACCAATCTGTTAGCGCTCAATGCAGCCATCGAGGCCGCTCGAGCGGGCGAGCAAGGTCGAGGCTTTGCCGTGGTGGCCGATGAAGTACGAGCATTGGCGTCTAGAACTCAGGAATCCACAGAAGAAATTCAAAATATGATTAATCAATTGCAGACAGGCGTTCGCCAAGCAGAACAAACCATCAACCATAGTAAACAAATGGCCAATGAAACCAAAGACGTGTCAGCTGAAGCAAATCATGCTCTTCAAGCCATCAGTAAAGCCATTAATGAAATTTCAGATATGACCATTCAGATTGCAGCCGCAGCCGAGCAACAGAGCGCCACCACTGAAGAGATCAACCGCAATACCACCAACATTCGGGATATCAGTCAGGCGGTATCCGATGGAGCACAGGAACAAACCACTTTATGTCAGGAAATGGTTGCACAATCCGGACAACAACAAGACAGACTGAATATGTTTAAAGTGTAAGGACGCTTGAAAAGAAAGCTCGTTGAGGGGGAGGAACAACCCTCCCCTTTGATTCAAAGGTGTGTTTATTCTTCGCCAATAAACCCACCGGTTTGATGCGCCCAAAGCTGAGCATAAATGCCCCCCAAAGCAATTAACTCCTGATGAGTGCCCTGCTCTACGATCTTGCCTTGATCCATAACCACCAATCGATCCATTGCCGCAATGGTTGATAAGCGGTGTGCAATGGCAATGACGGTTTTATTGTCCATCAGTTTAGCCAGGCTTTTTTGAATGGCAGCTTCCACTTCTGAATCCAGAGCGGAGGTTGCTTCATCCAAAACAAGAATCGGAGCATTCTTTAACAGTACTCTGGAGATAGCGATCCGTTGCCGCTGACCACCAGAGAGTTTCACACCGCGCTCACCAACCTTTGCATCAAAACCGGTGCGTCCTTCCAGGTCGCTTAAGTTCTGAATAAAGTGATTGGCTTCCGCCTGCTCTGTTGCCTCAATCATCTCAGTTTCTGTAGCGCTCGGATGACCATACAGGATGTTGTCTCGAACTGAGCGGTGCAACAAAGAGGTATCCTGAGTCACCATACCAATCTGAGCTCTTAAACTTTCCTGCTGAACCTCACTAATGTTCTGGCCATCAATCCGAATCTGACCGTAAGCCAGATCATGGAAACGCATCAGACTGTTCACCAAGGTGGACTTACCCGCGCCCGAACGCCCAACCAAACCAACTTTCTCGCCTGGTTTTATATGTAAAGAAAGATCATCAATCACACCTGATTCCTTACCGTAATGAAAGGCCATGTGATCAAACTCAATTTCACCATGGGTCACCTGTAAAGGTTTGGCATCTTCCACATCCAGCACATCCTGAGGCTGAGACAAAGTAGAAATACCATCGGCCACGGTGCCAATATTTTCAAACAGCGCCGACATTTCCCACATGACCCATTGCGATATACCGTTTAACCGCAACCCGAGACTTACAGCAACCGCAATGGCACCTGCCGTGATCATATCACCTGTCCACAGCCAGATACCGATAAAGACCAAGCTAAAAATAAGCACATAATTAATCACGTTTACGCTGAAATTAAGCCCCGTCGCCAATCGCATCTGCTTATAAACGGTTTGAAGGAACGAATTCATTCCTTCTTTTGCATATGAGGCTTCTCTTTGGCTATGCGAGAACAACTTAACGGTTGCGATGTTGGTATAGCTATCAACAATTCGCCCGGTCATTTCTGCACGAGCGTCGGCCTGCAAGGTAGAAATATGCTTAAGACGAGGAATGAAAAAATAAAGAACCAGTGAATAACACACGATCCAGACCAGCAATGGCAACATCATTCGATAGTCAGCCTGCCAGACCAACACAAGAATCGACACGGCATAAACAGAGACATAGACCATCACATCCAACAGTTTCATCACGGTTTCCCGCACTGCCAGAGACGTCTGCATCACCTTGGTGGCAATACGTCCAGCAAAATCATTCTGATAGAAAGACATACTTTGCTTGAGTAAATAACGATGAGACATCCATCGAATCTGCATCGGAAAGTTACCAAGCAACGCCAAATGCAATACAGCTGCATGAAGAAAAACCAATATCGGAAGCCCTACCATCAACAGCAGGCCGGTCCATAGCAACGAGTCGCCATGGTTGGTGAAGAATTCACTTGGCGTTTCATTGGATAACCAATCCACCAAATTTCCCATGTAGCCAAACATATAGACTTCGACAATTGCCAGAAGCGCTGACAATAAAGCCATAACAATCAAAGGCATTTCCATGCCACGGACATGATGGCGGCAAAATTGGTAAAGACTTTGCGGAGGTTGTTTGGGTTCTTCCGAAGGAAACGGATCAATGATTTTCTCAAACAATCGAAGCATTCAACTGAGGCCTTTCTAAAAAATACACATTGAAACAAAGAAAATAAGGGAGCGATATTTTAATTCAATCAATCATGGCAAATACAATGAGTTTTTAGATGGGATTGATCGAATTTCAAACTATAGTTAAAGAACTTCTGAATAAAAAAATCAGAAGCTTGATTAACTGAAACCATCAAGAGTGATCCCTCCCATGAACGACATCATCCGACATGGAATTTCATTAGGCATAGAACGGATCGACAATGAAATTCTCTTCACCATGAAAATACAGGGAAAACTTACACACGAAGATTACGAGCACATTACCCCCATGCTTGAATCCGCATTGAAAGGTATAGAACATCCTCACATTAACATCTTTGTAGACGCCACTGAGCTGGAAGGCTGGGAACTCAGAGCAGCCTGGGACGACTTAAAGCTGGGCATTCACCACGGTAATGAATTCGCAAAAATCGCCATTTTTGGTAACAAGAAATGGCAGGAATACGCGGCCAAGATTGGAAGCTGGTTTATTTCTGGCGAGGCCAAGTTTTTTGAAGATATGAGAGAGGGGTTGAATTGGCTTAAGGAGCCCAGGCAAACTCTTTGGTAATAAAACAGGTTGAGAGCAATTCTCGTAACGCTCTCAACCTGTTTTACATCTAGTAAATTTTAGGAAACTCAAACCTCTTCAATGGTCTTTGGTTGCCACTGATCCACTAGACAATCAAAGTACGGATCAAACACATCCTGGCCATTAAATTCCGCTTTCAATACCGAGATCATGGTATATACCCCTACCAGCTTACGCTGAAGGAATAAGAACTCTTTTGGCGGCATATTGAAGTGTTTCGAAACCGCAGAAATGGTGGCTTTCCGCGCCACTCTGGCAGGTAAATCACTTTGATCCCAGCAATAATCACCAAACTTGTTCAAAGCAAACGCCGGTGGTGGATTTTTTCCATTGGCAAAAGGTTCTACTAGGTCGTACACGATTTCAGTAAAGGCATTAAGTACTTTAGGTGGAAAGTGAGGCTGCATGAAATTAACCGCAACAGCGCCTTCAAGAACCCGTTTCTTATCACGTAAATACGCGCCTTTAATCATCATCTGAACCGGTTTCATAATCCTATCATCGAAGCTTCGAACAGCACCGAAGTCCAGTAATACCATTTGATCGTTTTTACCTTCCGGGTTAAGACGGATTCGGTAATTACCAAAATTAGGATCCGTCTGCATTTCTTGCCATACAAACAATTCCTTAAACAATAAATCCAGTGCTGCCTTACCAATATGGTTCCGGCGATCAATCGACAAACCGAGAATGGCTTCGCTGTTTACGTTCAAACCTTCTTCATAAGAAGTACAAAGCACTGCGCCCGTTGAATAACGATCAAAGACCTCAGGCACAATATAGCGAGAATCCTGCTGAAGCATTCGACGGAATTTTTTCGTGGTATGCGCTTCTTCATGATAATCCACTTCTCGATGCATCATGAAACGAATTTCATTGAACCACTGATCGAAGTCTTTACCCATCTTGATCGAACGGGTTAGTTTCAACATGGATGCCACTGAGCTCAAATCGGAATCGATAGCCTCAGCAACACCTGGATACTGCACCTTCAAGCACAATTGTTTACCATCTGACTTGCGGGTGGCTTTATGCACTTGCCCTAGCGAAGCCGCACCTAAAGGCACAGGGTCAATCTCAAGTTCAGTAAGACGCTCTGCACCGAGTTCATTGATTAATGCGTGATGAATCGTGGTCCAAGCCACAGGCGTGGTGTCTTCTTCCAACGTATGAAGTGCATCTGTTATTTCTTCTGGAAGAAATAACTCACCATACAGAGCCATCATCTGGCCAATTTTAACCACACTTCCCTTCAGCTTACCTAATTCTTCTACCAGATAATGCGCTTCCTGAGACATGGCCCGGCTATGCGCTTTTCGGCGACGGTCCTGGCCTTTTAACATTGCACCTGCACTCTTTGAGGCATAACGTGTTCCAGCCACAAGGCCTGCTTTGGCCAGCATGAATTTACGTTCGAAGCTTCCAGTTCGAATCTTTTCTACGTGCTTTTTTTCAGGTTTCTTTACCATGAACCTTCCACTGTCAGGCTTTCATTAATTTCAGTGCTGTTACTTATCTATAATTTTACTTTGCACTTTTTTAAACGAGTTCTTATCTGAGCATGGCATTATATTTATTCTGTCTGGTCGGCCATTCTATCCACTTTAACAGCCCAAGGCGATGTCTTAATAAGACTTTCACACGAAAGCACTTAGTACTAGGAAATCCCCCTGAAGCCGTGATCGCTTAATGGCTTCTCAACTCCATTCTATAAGACTTTGATCGTTTTTTAATCTAGAAAACCTCTTAATAACAATAATCTAAAAAAGTTTTAAAAAACGCTAGACAGCCATTAATTTATCCATATAATGCTCACCACATTCGCCGACATAGCTCAGTTGGTAGAGCAACTGACTTGTAATCAGTAGGTCCCGAGTTCGACTCTTGGTGTCGGCACCATATTTAAAAGCCCGTTTTCTTAGGAAAACGGGCTTTTTCTTGTGCGCGAAATAAATCCTTCCCCTTATCCGAAAAAGAACAGTCAAATTCCTTTGAACTACACTTGAATTAAATTCATTCGAACAACGATTTTATTCATTTGTCGAGGCTTCAAGGGCACTATAGACTGACAGTCCAAAGTTTAAACGACCGTTTAATCAACTTTTATAATAAAAACTCTATTTGCGAGGCTTTGTATGAGCATTCAAATCTTACATCCTTCCTGTCTGCGCCATTCATACACTCCTTTTGCACTAACATTGAGTTTCATGCTGTTGGTTATTTCCGGAACATCTCTAGCGAATACAGCACCTCCAGCAAAAGTTGAAGTTACAACAATTCTTAGCGAAGAGCTTTCAGATAGCACTGAAATTCCAGGCATTATTGATTTTAACACCAGCAGTCTCATCACCAGCGAACAAACGGGCATCATCTCAGCCATCTTTGTGAATGAAGGCGACAAGGTAAAGAAAGGCGATACGATTGCCCGATTAAATACCGACCTTCTTCAGCAAGACATCAAAGTAAAACAGTCCGAGATTGAAGCTCTGGAAGCCGATCAGGGCCGAATTGAGAAAGACATTGAACGCTCGAATAAGCTGTTAAAAACAAGCTTTGAAAGTAAACGTGCACTTGAAAATTTGGAATTTAACTTAAAAGCCAATCTTGCAAACCGACAGCGTCTATTGCATCAGGTAGAACGTCTGAGAATTCTGATTAATAAGAGCACCATTCGAGCAGAGTTTGACGGCCTTATTTTGGCCAAACACAAACATCAAGGTGAATGGTTAGGTCAGGCGGATCCCATCGTAACCTTGTCAAAACTGAGCGATACTATTGCTCTCGTCAGTGTCCCTGAACGCTACGTCCGTTATGTTACCTTAGGCGCGACCACGAATGTTTCAATTCCGGCACTTGAATTGAATTTACAAGGAACACTGGACAGCACAGTTCCTGTTGCTGACTTACGAACCAAGAGTGTTCCACTGAAAGTAAAAATTGACTATCAGCCGAGTTTTATTCGCAATATGTCGTTAAAGGTGTCAGTGGCAACCTCCGCCAAACATCAAGCTCTGACATTCCCACGTGACGCGCTCGTCCAACATCAAGGTAAAGAATTTGTTTACATTGTAAAAACCAATGACGATGGCAGTCAGCAGGCCCAAATCATCCCAGTTCACGTAACAGGTCGCTACGACGATAAAGTGGCCGTAAAACCAGGCCTGCTATCAGCCAAAACACAGGTAATCGTGAAAGGAAATGATCGTTTACGCCCGGACCAAGCTATTTTGATTCAACAATAGCCACAACTGTACGTTCGTTTCATTTTCTCGCTAACCAAGTCATCGGAACCCTGTCATGTCGTTAATCAGTCAATCCATTAAGCATCCGGTCGCCACCATTTCATCCGTCATATTGGTGGTCATGTTCGGTATCGTTAGCTTGCTTCAACTCCCCGTTCAGCTAACGCCAGACGTTGAACAACCTCAAATCACGGTACGCACCACCTGGGCAGGCGCCAGCCCTTATGAAATTGAAAAAGAAATCATTGAACCACAGGAAGAAGTTCTAAAAAGCGTTCAAGGTCTGTTATTGATGGAGAGCGCCAGTTACAACGACTATGGCGAGATCACCATGACCTTCAAGGTCGGCACTTCACTGAATACCGCCAACATGCTGGTTTCCAACAAGCTAAATGAAGTATCAAGCTATCCAGAGAATGCGTTAAAACCTGTGATCAACACCTCAGGTGCGGACAGTTCACCCATTATCTGGATGATGTTCAAAAAGAAAGAAGAGCCCTACCGGGACATTCGTAAAGAGCGCACCTACTTTGAGAATGAAATTCGAGCCCAGCTAGAGCGTGTGGATGGCGTTGGCTCCCTCTTTGTTTTAGGCGGCACAAAAGAACAGCTGGAAGTGGTGGTGGATTCTACCGCATTGGCCAATAACCAATTAACAATCGAACAACTCTCGCAACGCATTCAACGCGGTAACAGAACTATTTCTGCCGGTGTACAAGGGATCAGCCGACGTAATTATCGGATACGCACATTAGCCGAATTCCAAACACCTGAGGATGTGGAGCAACTGCCAATTCGTGATGATGGTTTCTATCGAATCACGGTGGCCGATGTCGCCAATGCCCGAATTGGCTACGAACCGAAAACCGATGCCGTACTGCACAACGGCATGCCGATGATTATTGTCGGTGTAAGAAAAGAGTCTGGCGCTAACGTACTCGATTTAACAGAGCGAGTGCGCAAAGTAGTTAATACACTAAACAGCACGATACTGGCTGAGAACGGCCTCTACTTTGACTGGGTATATGACCAAACGCCGTATATCAATACAGCCATCGAAATGGTTCAGACGAACCTAATTATTGGTGCGTTACTGGCAATCGCAGTACTTCTGCTGTTCCTTCGTTCAGTGTCTTCCACCATCACCGTTGCTATTGCGATTCCAGTATCCGCTATGGGAACCTTTATCTTCCTGTATCTGGGCGAACGATCCATTAACGTGGTGAGTCTGGCTGGGATTTCCTTTGCCGTCGGCATGCTGGTTGATAACTCCATTGTTGTATTGGAAAACATTGACCGTCATCGTCGAATGGGTAAAAGTGCATTTAAAGCGGCATTTGATGGCACCAATGAGGTCTGGGGGGCAGTACTCGCTTCGACGGTCACGACGGTGGCGGTATTCCTTCCGGTACTCTTTATCGAAGAAGAAGCCGGACAACTATTCCGCGACATTGCCATTGCAATCACGGCCTCAATCATCTTTAGTCTTGTGGTCTCAATTACTGTTATCCCAAGCATCATCCGACGCTTCTATAAGCGCTCTGAAAACAAGCACCAAATCCGAACTGATGCCGACAAGCCCGTAAAACTCCACAAAGGTAACCCGTTTGTTCGAGGTATTATGGTGATCTCCCAGATCACACTGCAATCCACCTTTACCCGTCTGCTGACCATAACGATTTTTGTCGCCGGTTCCTACTTCATTACTACCTGGTTATTGCCTAAAGCAGAGTACCTTCCGCAAGGTAACCGCAATTTGATCCTGAACATTCTGGTGCCTCCTCCGGGGTATTCGGTAGAAAAACGGGAACAAATTTCTGAGTACGTGTATGACGAACTCAAACCTTATATTGAAGAAGACAATCTGGAAGGCTTCCCTCAAATTAGCCAGCTGTTCTTTGTCAGTCATGATAGCCTGACACTGTTTGGTGGTTTGAGTGAACATGAAACCCGAGCCAAGGAGCTAATGCCGTTGTTTAACCGTGTGATGCAGTCCATTCCAGATATGTTCGGCGTTAGCCTTCAAGCCGGTATCTTTGAAAATGGCATTGGTAAAGGCCGAAGCATTGATGTGAACATTTCCGGAGAGAGTAACACCGAAATCGTTAATGCCGCCCGTGTGATGTACGGCACGCTAGCCGGTGCGATTCAGGGAGCACAAATCAGACCTATGCCATCACTGGAAATATCCTACCCTGAAGCCAGGATCATTCCGAACAGAAATACACTGCTGGCCAACGGACTTGATGAAACCAGTCTGGGAACTTACATCGATGTTTTGATGGATGGCCGTAAAATAAGTGAATACAAGCCGGACGGCAAAAAAGAGATTGATCTGATTCTTCGTAGCGATGAGCAATTGGTAAGCTCACCGGAAGACATTCTGGATAAGCACATTGTGAATAACTTTGGGCAGCTCATTCAAATTGGTGATGTGGCCGAATTAAGTTACTCAACGGGTGTACCTCAAATCAACCACAGAGAGCGCAAACGTACGATTACGTTACAAGTCACCCCTCCGCCGAATATGCCACTTCAAACGGCGCTGGAACTGATCAACGAAAAGTTAGTCCCTTCCGTAAAAGAGCAAGGTCTACTTGAACAAGTTCAGGTTTCAGTAGGGGGCAATGCTGACAAACTGACCGAGACCAAGAATTCCCTGCAATGGAACTTCGTACTCGCCATCCTAATCACCTATTTATTGATGTCAGCACTGTTCTCAAACTACCTTTACCCGATCATCATTCTGGTATCCGTGCCCTTAGCCGCAGCCGGAGGTTTCATCGGTCTGTCACTTGTGAATCAGTGCGTAGCGCCACAACCCTTCGACATTTTGGTCATGCTTGGTTTTGTTATTCTAGTAGGCACAGTAGTCAACAATGCCATTTTGATTGTGCACCAATCCCTGAATAATGTGCGATTTAACGGCATGGAAAGCATTACTGCCATTCTATGGTCAGTCAGAACCCGTATTCGACCGATCTTTATGAGTACCACCACCAGCTTGTTCGGGCTTTTCCCATTGGTGATTGCAACCGGTGCGGGCAGTGAAATCTATCGAGGCCTAGGAAGTGTGATTCTTGGTGGTCTTGCAGTCTCAACGCTCCTAACACTCTTTGTCATTCCAGCCCTGCTGGCCTTTTTCATCCACATGGAAAAAACCGCCATCCAAGAACATTATCCTTCAGCTGCGCTTTAACGTATTTTAGACATGGTCAAATGACAGAAAATCGCCTGCAAGCCAACAAAATCAGGCTTTTCAGGCGATTTTCTTTTCTAATCAAAAAACCCTGCCATACTTAGGTGATGTCGACCTGAAATCCGTGAGAGACCATGCATAAGCTGCTATTGATCCTGTTGTTGCAACTGCCCTTCACTGCATCACTTAATCATGTAAGTGCTCAAAGTGGATCAGAACGAGTCAATACGATCAAGCTCGCAACCACTATAATGAGCCCGTATCAAACCTACGATGAGCTTGGGCAAGTACAAGGTACAGGTATTGATGCCATTCGATGTCTCGAAAAAGCCACCGGATTACGATTCACTATCGACGTCTTTCCCTGGATTCGAGCTCAAGAGCTGGTTAATCGCGGGCAATACGACGGATTCTTTGTTGGCTCCCAAAATGCTGATCGTGATGAATTCGCCAGTTTCGTTGGTCCCCTGCTTCATAATTTCTGGCATTGGTATGTCCGTAAAGACAAGGTTTTGGATTTAAACCCAGACAACACACCAGCCCAAAAGGATCAGGTAATCGGGGTTGTCATGGGGACGAATATGCATCAGTGGATTCAGAAGAAAGACAGCTATACAATCATTGCCCACGAAAACAGCCATAAGCTTTTTGACTTACTGAAAGCTGGCCGCCTTGATTACGTTCTTGCAACAGGTGCCATGTATGAATCCTATCAGGGCGCAGAGCACGTTGATTTCAATATACTGGTCGCAAAATCAAAGCCACTGGGTTTGTATATGGGACACCAGTTCGTTAATCGTCAGAAGAGTAACTTTGAACTCATAAAAAAAGGCGCATCAGAATGCGCCCCTCAGTAAATCGTCTTAAATCCTAACAGCGTCGATATTCACTTGGCGCTTTACCAGTCCAACGCTTAAACGCCCGACGAAAGTTAGCACTGTCGCTGTAACCAAGACGGCTAGCAACGTCATCTACCGATAACCTGTGATCGCCCAAAAAGTGACAGGCTTTTTCTTTCAACACGGAATTAACGATGCTCTGGTAACTTGTATCGTGACGAGCTAATCGCTGACGCAAGGCTTTCGGTGACAAATCAAACGACGTAGCCAGATCATTCAGGCTAGGAATATCACCAGTATGACGCTGAAGAATCAACTTCACTTGATTCGGCAAGGTATCTTGTTCAGATATCTCACGTATGCGTTGATCACACAGCTTTTGCGACAACTCGGACAAAAACGGATCCGCTGTTTTTAGCGGTTGTTTAAGCAACGCCGTTGGGAAAACCATCTCGTTGAACTGTTGATCGAACTCTACATCACAATCAAACAACTCTTCATATTCTTTTGAGTATTTACGACGACCAAACGCCAGCTTCATTTTGGCCAACATCATCTTTTCACCCAGCATGCTTTGCAGCTTGATCCAGTAACTGGCAAATACCGCCTCAGCTGTGAAAATCTTATGCTGGGGTTTGATGCGATTATGGTATGGGTAAGTCACACGAAGAATGGTGTAGTCATCCATCACTGTGACAGATTGCTGCATCGAAAACCCACACACCGGATAGTATTTCATCATACGATCAATGGCTTCACCTAAGGTATTGGCAGTAACCACCACTTGTGACATCAATCCATCCGAATGGATCGTCAGCTGTCGTCCAAAATCCAAACCCAACGAGGGACTTTCAGTCAATCGATAGCCTAAATCGATTAACCGACCAAACTGACGTCGACTGACCCGACCTTCGTTGGAGTATAACTTCTCTTTTGAAATACCGACTTGTTCACCTAAGTCAAAATCACACCCGCCCCTGTTATTCAGTATGTGATTCTCAACGACCTGGCTCAGCACTGCAGCGTAGATTGATGGTATCTGCTCTTTATCGAGTAACTTATCATTCATAGCTAGCTTACCCACCCCTATTAGGTACATGAAGGCGATCCTTTTTGAACCCTTGATATCAAGAATTCAGCCCCTGTACCTTTTATTATGATTATTACCTGTGTACGTGAAAGGGCACATTAACACCCCTAGACGCCTCTATAGAGGTCAGATATGCCCATTAACCAGTCATTAGATAGTACTCATTATTGAATTGTCGTTCAATTAAAGCTGTGTCGTAAATTATCAATAAATACTAACATTTAAACAATCACCTTATAAATCAAGCATTTAGATCATTTAACTTGCCGCTTAGACAAACTTTCAAGAATGATTTCAAGGAAGCGCGCAGCTTCTCCACCGGTCACCGCCCTGTGATCAAAGGTTAATGAGATCGGCATCACTCTTCGAATTTCGGCAGACCCTTTATGCACAACCACGTCCTCATGCATCTTCCCTGCCCCTACGATGGCAACCGTGGGAGGTACAACAACGGGCGTTGCAAAGCGGCCCGCCATAGTACCAAAGTTACTTAATGTGATGGTTGCACCGAGCATTTCGGAAGGTGGAATCGTTCGTGATTTTACATCCTGTCGTAATCGATCAAGCCCTTTACGCAAGTCTTTCAAAGAACGATTATTAATGTCTCTTAACACAGGAACAAACAGCCCTTGTTCTGTATCCACTGCAATAGCCAGGTCCACTTGTGAACACAATCGGCGAGTCATATGCTCGCCATCGAACCAGACATTCAACGCCGGTTCTTTCTTACAGGCTTTCGCAATGGCTTTAGCCAACCTGATGGTGGTGTCTTCGCCCTCCTCCCACTTATGAACATCAGCCACATCAAAAATAGTCACCGGTACCACCTGCTGATGAGACGCTGTCATGGTTTTAGCCATGGTACGGCGAACGCCACGTAACTGCTCGCCCTGACCTCGTTCCTGATCTACCCGGGCAGAGCTTTCAACATCCTGGGCTAAAACCCGCCCTTCCGGACCTGAGCCTCGAACCGAATCTATATCTACATTAAGTCGGCGAGCTAGAGCCCTGACACTTGGGGTTGCTTTCGACTGCCCCATGGAATTAGAACGACTGGAAGCATGGGCAGACCCAATAATGAATTGATCGTTAGTCCCCGCACTGCTCGTCTTTGAAGAATCCTCTGAAGCCTGCTTTTTACGCTTGGAAGACTTTTTGTCGGTGGGCGGACTAGCCGGAGTTGACTCAGGGATTTCACCCACCACTGTGCCAGTATCTTCAGACGGGCTATCGTATTCCACCAAAGGATCGCCAATATGAAGCACATCACCGAATTCACCAAAGCAAGCCACTACCTTACCAGAGACAGGCGAAGGTAAATCAACGATGGCTTTGGCGGTTTCCACCGACACCAACAACTGATCTTCCTCAACATGCTCTCCTTCCTTCACATGCCACTCGACAATTTCCGCTTCTGATAATCCTTCGCCCAAATCAGGGAGTTTGAAATACTTCATAGACTCTCCTTACCACGATTAAGCCTTCAACTTCGTCATCTTCAGAACTTCATTAACGAGAGGCACTCAGTCACAATGTCTTGCTCCGAAGGCAAGTAATAATGCTCGTTCTTGAAATAGGGCATCACTGTATCAAACCCCGTAACACGTTTAACGGGCGCCTTAAGATCCAGCAACGCATGCTCCGCTAAGCCTGCCGCAATCTCTGCTCCCACTCCAAAAGAACGACACGCTTCATGAACAATGCAGCATCGCCCCGTGTGTTTCACCGATTTCAGAATGGTTTTGAAATCGAACGGCTTGATAGAGGCCAAATCCAACACTTCACATTCGACCCCTTGCTCACTTAATAGCTCGGCTGCAATTAAGGTCTCACGAATCGAAGCGCCCCAACTCACCAGGGTCATATCCGAACCTTGCCTTAGGGTAAAACAGGTATCCAGTGGCAAGGCCTGACCATTATCCACCACCGTCTGACGTTCAATTCGATAGACACGTTTAGGTTCCAGAAACAACACGGGATCATCATTTCGAATCGCAGCCAACAACAGCCCATAAGCTCGTTGTGGCGACGATGGAATTACAACACGTAACCCTGGCACATGAGCAAAAAGAGCTTCGGTACTTTCAGAATGATGTTCCGGTGCATGAATGCCACCACCAAAAGGCGCACGAATGACCAGAGGGCACGAAATACGACCACGGGTGCGATTCCTTAAACGACTAGCGTGAGATACCAGGTGCTCCATACAGGCATAGATAAACCCCATAAACTGGATTTCAGCCACGGGTCGAAGACCATAACCCGCCATGCCGATCGTCATTCCTGAAATAAGGGTCTCAGCCAAAGGCGTATCCATCACCCGCTTAAAACCAAACTCCTCATACAAACCCTGAGTTGCACGAAAGACGCCACCATTAGGCCCAACATCTTCGCCCAAAATGACGACATCCGGATCGCGTCGCATTTCATGAGCCAACGCCAGTGTCACGGCTTCGACCATTGTTATCTCATGAGAGGTTATTTCATGAGAGTTGATTTCATGAGTGGTGATTTCGTTAGATACTTGATCCGTCATACGTCCTCCTTATTCAATCGCTCTACTTTTTGATACAAGCGATCCAACTCGGAGTTCATTACCTCGGGAAATTCGGCATACAAATAATCAAACATGGCTTCAGCAGGTTCAGGGGCAATCGTTTTATAAGCATCAATGCCCTCTTCTACTTTCTGATCGCAGTGCTTATGCCAAGCAATTTCTTTTTCTTCATTCCACCAGCCTTTGTCAGCCAGATAGCTCTGCAAACGTTTGATGGGTTCTTTAGACCAGGCCTCTTTCACTTCTTCCGGTGGACGATAGCGAGTCGCATCGTCAGCCGTTGTATGATCCCCCAATCGATACGTGATGGCTTCAATTAACGTCGCCCCCTTGCCTGATCGAGCTCTATCCAATGCTTCTTGCATGACCTGATAACAAGCCGCGACATCATTACCATCCACCTGAACAAAGGGAATACCAGCCCCAGCCCCTTTTTGCGCTAGGGTTTCCGCACCACATTGAATGGATCTTGGGACAGAAATGGCCCACTGGTTATTTGAAATCACAAACACCACGGGCAACTGCCAGGCCCCAGCTACATTAATTGCTTCTAAAAAGTCACCTTTAGAACTGCCGCCATCACCAATTGTGGTAACCACCGCCTGGTGCTCTCCCTTGATTTTTATGGCTGAACCTACCCCCACGGCATGAGACGCTTGCGTTGCAATAGGTACACAAATCGGAAAATCCTGAGCAGGACCTCCCGCACTGCCACGTTCATCCCCTCCCCAGTACAACAGTAAATCGCGAATTGGCCAGCCGCGAATAAGAAAAGTGGCGTGGTCACGATAATAAGGAACCAAAACATCCTCATTACTCATCGCCAGTCCTACGGCTACTCCAATGGCCTCTTGCCCGAGAGATGAAGGATAGGTGCCCATTTGACCTGTACGCTGTAATGCCACCGCTTTTTGATCATAGACACGAGTGAGTGTCATCCAACGGTACGCCTCCTGAAGAAACTCAGGATCATTAAGAATAGAAAGCTGGGCTTCTGATAAGCCATTAAATACGTGCCCTTCATTGGAAAGGCATTGTAGATAAGGTACTTCCACATGCGACTGCATAGACATCCCCTACAACATCACCATCAAACGGGTCCAGACCAGACGTCTACTGGCTGGACTAAAACCTAAACAACCTCCTGCTGCGTTCAACCAACATAAAAATATAGACACCCAATGTACTTAGCTAGTTATCAACGCCAAATGCCTCGATGCGTTCCTGAGCCATTGAAACGGCCACTTTATCCGTCGGCAGATTCTTATCATGTGACGCGGAATAAACACTGGCCAATGTTTTAATCAACTTATCCAGATTTACCTGTATTTGTTCTTTGGATAACTGATTATATTGACCCGAAGCGTAGATCAAGCCGCCTGAATTAATAACAAAATCCGGTGCGTATAAAATCTCTCGCTGATGCAGTAATTCACCCGCCTCTTCATTAAGTAATTGATTATTGGCACAGCCTGCAATGGCCTTACAGTTTAATTGCGGAACGATTTGAGGGGTGATTACCCCACCTAAACCGCAAGGAGCCAATACATCACACGGTTCAACTAACAGCTCACTAACCGGTGCGACAAAAACACCATGTTCATTAATCACCTTACGCGTTTTTTCTTTATCCGTATCAGAAACAATCACCGTTGTTCCAGCACTGATCAACTTTTCCATTAACGCGTAGCCAACGTTTCCTAATCCCTGAATAGCCACAGTAGCTTTCTCCATTGACGTATTCAGTTCTTCTTCCAGCGTCAGCTTTATACTTTGAAATACACCTTCGGCGGTATAAGGAGAGGGATTGCCTATCGCAGAATGACTGGCAACAAAGTCGGTTTTGCTCTTGATCCAATCCATGTCTTCAACGCAAGTACCGGAATCCATCGCCGTAATGTAGCGGCCGGCAAGTGTATTAACGCACTCACCAAATTGCTCAAACAACGCCCGTCGATCAAACTCACCTTCAGGTAAGAGAATCACGGCTTTACCGCCGCCATGCTGAACGTTAGCCAACGCAGCCTTATAGCTCATACCCTGAGCCAAACGCACGGCATCAAAAGCAGCCTGTTCAAAGTCTTTATAGGAGACAAAACGACAACCACCCAATGCTGGACCCAGCCTGGTACTGTGAATAGCAACCATCGCATTTAACTTTCCTTGCTGAAAGCAATGCAATTCCTGCAATTGGTGATCCTTCATCAGGTCGAACATAAAGGTCTCCGACAAACGATAAACAACCCTACATTTATAGGCGCTTTACTCATGAGTGTAGCCAGATCGTGCACTTTTTGTACAAAATTTTGTAAATTAACGACAAATTGAAAGGGGCAGTCGGTTGCACAAGCCTTCGCTATCTGGATAATTCCGGCTATAACTAATCATGAATCCAATACTTACTTATTTAGAGTTATTGGGATCTTAGGGTTCAACCGTTAGTCAGACCAAACCATCCAAAAAGTGATATCGAAACCTCTATGCCTGAATCAATTACCTCTTCTCTCCATGACACCGTAATTGAGCACTATCAAGAGATTGATTTCTATTACAAAGACGAACACATGGCGATGGTCTCCAAACCCTCTGGTTTACTTACGGTTCCGGGAAAAGGCCCGGACAAAGCCGATTGTCTGATCGCTCGCCTGCAAGAACAATCGCCTTACGCAAAGATAGTTCATCGTTTGGACATGGCGACTTCTGGCATACTTGTTATTGCCTACACTCCGACAGCCCACCGGGAACTTAGCCGACAGTTTCAGGAGCGTGAAACCGACAAACATTACATTGCCGTGATTAATGGCAATCTCGGTGAAAGCTCGGGGGAAGCGGAAGGCTCGGTGGATTTACCCCTCATCGCTGACTGGCCAAACCGACCAAAACAGAAAGTCTGTTTTGAATCAGGCAAGCCCTCCAAGACCTTATGGAAAATACTTGAACAAAAAGAAGATCGAACTCGAGTAAAGCTGATACCAATAACCGGGCGAAGTCATCAGCTAAGAGTGCACATGTTGGCTCTAGGTCATCCGATTCTCGGCGACAATTTGTATGCTTGTGAAGACGCCTTGTCTAAATCCGACCGTTTACTCCTTCATGCGGAACAGTTAAAGGTGACACACCCTATTACAGGTGTAGAAATTACTGCCAAAGCATCGCCCGAATTTTAATAACGACCACTTAAGCAAGTTCAAAATGACCAGCCCACACCAATAAGCGATCAAATTATGCACACCACTGTATTGAAATTAATCAGAATTTCATGAACTCGGTTAATCTTTATTCAACTCTCTAACACTAACCTAAAATAATGATAATTTTGAAGAAAATCCTTAGAAAAACTGTTGACAGTAAATCGGGTGATCATTAATATACGCGCCAACTTGATGAGTTGTTCCTCGATAGCTCAGTTGGTAGAGCAGTAGACTGTTAATCTATTGGTCGCTGGTTCGAGTCCAGCTCGAGGAGCCATTTCGGAGTGTCGCGCAGCTTGGTAGCGCAACTGGTTTGGGACCAGTGGGTCGGGAGTTCGAATCTCTCCACTCCGACCATCTTTCATCAGGTTCTTCTTAAAGTTCTCTCGTAATGGATTACAGAGCTGAAATTCGATAAAGAATTTTAGTCTTTTACGATTGTACTTTTTGCTCGGAGTGTAGCGCAGCTTGGTAGCGCAACTGGTTTGGGACCAGTGGGTCGGGAGTTCGAATCTCTCCACTCCGACCACTTTCTTCCCCCCCTTTGATCTTCATCATTTTCTGCAGTTAATTCGTATTCCATCCGAATACATTACCGTCTATTCTGTTTCGCTTATTTTGATCTGATTTGGACAGCATGAGCAGGACGCAAAAATGACTATCAAGAAATGGTTAAGCTGGTTTTTCATCTTCATTATTTGCAGCAGTCTCTTTTTTTCAGATCTGGATCCTGACATTAAAAAAGGTCTGGCAATATTTTCCATCGCCGCCATTCTATGGATGACTGAAACCATCCACCTGACTGCCACCGCCTTGTTGATTCCGGTACTCTCAGTCGTACTTGGTGTCTTTCCTGTTCAGACAGCGTTGGATAGTTATTCACACCCCATCATCTTTATCTTTCTGGGCGGCTTTGCCTTAGCCGCGGCACTAAGAAAGCAACACCTCGATCAGGTGATTGCCCACAAGATTCTCACCGCATCCAAAGGTTATATCAATTGGGCCGTCTATCTTTTGTTTGGCTTAACAGCGCTGCTTTCCATGTGGGTAAGTAATACCGCAGTTACCGCCGTCATGCTGCCATTAGCCTTAGGCATTATTACCTCGCTGAACTTAGAAAAAGGCAGCACCTCATTGTTCGTTCTGCTCGGCATCGCCTACTCTGCCAGCATCGGCGGCATGGGATCATTGGTAGGCAGCCCACCCAACGCCATCGTTGGCGCCGCACTCAATCTCTCCTTCGTAGATTGGATGAAAGTAGGCTTACCAATGGTCATGATGGTTTTACCTCTACTAATCTTCACGTTGAAAACCGTGGTAAAGCCCAGCCTGGCAGGCAAAATTCAATTGGACCTAGAAAAACCCAGCTATTTGGACGGCAGCCAGCAAGTCATCATTATCTTTTTACTCACTGTCGCACTCTGGCTTTTAGGGAAACCCGTCGGCAACTTCCTTGGGATCACGAAATACTTTGATGCGCTAGTCGCCCTGGCCGCCGTAGTTGCGCTGCTTGCCACCCAATCGCTTGCCTGGAAAGACATTGAACAAGGGGCCGACTGGGGGGTACTGCTTTTATTTGGCGGAGGACTTGCGCTCAGCGCCATCTTAAAAGCCACTGGCACAAGCAGCTTTATCGCTGAGATTTTCGCTCAATACGTACAGCAACTACCGATGATCATACTCCTGTTTATGATCATATTGTTTGTGATATTTCTCACCGAGCTGACCAGCAATACCGCGACCGCGGCATTGTTCGTCCCACTTTTTATCAGCATATCTGAACAACTGAATTTACCCGCTGAACTCATCGCTATGGGCATTGGCCTGGCGGCCAGCTGCGCCTTTATGCTCCCCGTAGCCACACCGCCAAATGCCGTGGTATTTAGTTCAGGATTAATTAAGCAATCTGACATGATGAAAACCGGCATCTACCTTAATCTGGTAGCCGGGGCCAGCTTGCCTGTGTTGATTTATGGTTTGATGGCGTAATGGCTACGTGCTTATAAGTAAGGTTTGATAGTCATTTTTCCGTGAGCAACCCAAGATCGGCATACAGAGCGGAAGCACAGAGCTAAGAACACAGAAACAAAAAGACAGATGACCTAAGCCATCTGACTCTTATGAAAGGATGATCGATTAAGACATAGCAGCCATTAATGCCTGATCTATATCCGCAATGATGTCATCCACGTGCTCGATACCAATGGACAGACGGACCATATCTTCACTCACACCGGCTGATTTCAATTCTTCAGGCGATAACTGCCTATGAGTGGTTGATGCTGGGTGACACGCCAGTGATTTTGCATCACCAATGTTAACCAAACGCAGAATCATTTGCAGCGCATCAATGAACTTGGCACCCGCTTCAATGCCGCCTTTAATACCAAAGCTCAAAATACCCGACGCTTTACCCGCGGTAATTTTTTCAGCCAATGGGCGATAAGGGCTATTCTCAAGTCCTGCGTAGTTAACCCATTCAACGGCCGAGTGCTGATCCAGATACTCTGCTACTTTCTGAGCGTTTTCACAATGACGCTCCATTCTCAATGACAGGGTTTCCAAACCTTGCATCAACAAGAAAGCACTGTGAGGTGCCATCGCCGCACCGGTATTACGTAATGGCACCACGCGGCAACGACCGATAAAGGCCGCTTCACCCAACGCTTCGGTATACACCACACCGTGATAAGACGGATCAGGTTCGTTAAGTACCGGGAAGCGATCTTTGTTAGCTGCCCAATCAAACTTTCCAGAATCAATAATGGCACCACCAATGGTCGTACCATGACCACCAATGTATTTCGTCAATGAATGAACAACAATGTCTGCACCATACTCAAACGGACGACACAACACAGGTGTTGCCACCGTATTATCCACCATCAAAGGTACGCCGTGACGATGAGCTATCTCCGCTAGCTTAGCCAGATCAACTACGTTACCCGCCGGATTACCAATGGACTCACAGAACATCAGCTTAGTATTTTCATCAATAGCAGCTTCTAACGCTTCATAGTCATCATGCGCAGCAAATCGTACGTCGATACCTTGCTTAGGTAAGGTGTGCGCAAACAGATTATAGGTACCACCGTACAATTGACTGGTACTGACAATATTACTTCCTACAGACGCAATGGCCTGAATCGCGTAAGTGATTGCCGCCATACCGGATGCCACACAAAGTGCTCCGATACCGCCTTCCATCGCAGCAACACGTTGCTCAAGTACACCAGTGGTTGGGTTCATGATACGGGTATAGATGTTGCCCGGCACCTTTAAATCAAACAGGTCAGCGCCATGCTGAGTATCATCAAACGTATAAGAAGTTGTTTGATAGATAGGCGTCGTTGCGGCATTAGTTGTTGGATCACCGTCATAACCTGCGTGCAAAGCCAGTGTTTCTAATTTCATGTTCTTCCCCAAGAATATGTTTTGTCATCGAAGCTTAAAGCTTCGTCTTTATAAGGTCTTAATTTATATCAATAAAATCTAACGTAACGATGATAGAACTTACCATTCATGCATAAAAAAAGCGCCATAGATAATGGCGCTTTTCTAACCTGCTCAACAGGGTTTAAACGGCAATTACTTCTTCAGCCTGTGGGCCTTTTTGGCCTTGGCTTACATTGAATTGCACTTTTTGTCCTTCGGCCAGAGTTTTAAAACCGTCGCCTTTAATTGAACTGAAGTGAACAAAAACGTCTGGTCCGTTCTTCTGTTGAATGAAACCAAAACCTTTCTGCTCGTTAAACCATTTAACCTGGCCAGTTTGTGTAGACATTTTACGTTCCTAACTTTCCTTTTTATTTCTGTAATACGAGTGAAAATCAAGCTCATACTCCCTCTTGCTTAACACCTCACCATGGCAAACTTCGTCCAATTGAATATGCCTTAAAGAACTCTCTAACGGCTTTGATTAATCAAACCACTCACGCTCTCTACGTGTTTACGCATACACAAACACACTTGTTGCCTGATAGATAACAATAGCCTGTTTATTCCAGAAAAAAAAGTTTTTGATCAAATTTTCAACACCCATAACATTTTTAGATTTTTATCGGGGTTTAGTGCTCCATAACAGGGTTAAATAGCCAAAAGATTTTTGAAATAAATGTGAAAAAGTGACCTGTCTTCCGCTTTTTAATTCTGACCTTGTTAGAATGCCGCCCTTTAGTAAAACCATGTTGCCTATTACATGGTGCCTTATGAGTTCAAGTATTTTATATGAAAACCTTTTTCCACACCCAAGCGCCCAATCAGCCTGTCACACTCAGACTCATCCCTCGAGCTGAATACCTGGATTTACCGAAGTGCGACAACCCAATGGATGAGAAAAGTCGCTACAAGTTCTTTAAATTACTACGTGGAAAAAACAAAAACACGTCAAACAGTTCTGAACCATCACAAAAGACATACAGTGCAGCGGCCTGGTTGAGTTTTGAAAAACCAATCACTGGCTCCGTGAGTTTATTAATCACCTTCTCTGACGCCTATGGCGAACAACACGTCTGGATTGATAAAAGCGAACTCAATAATGCAGACACCGCCATGCTCTCGGGTTATGCGACGATTGATATTGTTGGCAAGCTGGATAACGTAAAAGTGGAATGCATCGGTTTACCAGAAGGCACCAAAGGCCGCGTTGACGATGTGCATTTTCAGAAGAAAGATCGTAAACAAGCCCTTAAAGCAGTCTAGTAAAAAGTTGAACCCGCTTATAACCCCAGACGTTTTAGCTGTCGCCTTAATTCTGGAAGCACCTGAGTTTCAAACCAGGGGTTTCTTTTTAACCACAAGGTATTTCTTGGCGATGGGTGGGGTAAGGGTAAAAAGCCTTTAGAAAGATAACGTTCGAAGTTTTCTACCGTTTCAGTCAGCGTCTTCTTAGATTTTCCCAAGTAATAGTTTTGTGAATAACTGCCCACCAGCAAGGTTAACTCTACCTTTGAGAAGTGCGCCATCAATCGCTCATGCCAGGTTTCAGCACACTCAGGACGAGGCGGTAAGTCGCCACTTTTTCCTTTCCCTGGGTAACAAAACCCCATAGGAATGATGGCCACTTCGCTTTCATCGTAAAAGCCCGGTTTATCCATTTGCAGCCAATCCCGAAGTCGATCACCGCTAGGGTCGTTCCAGGGAATGCCTGTTGCATGCACCTTTGCCCCAGGCGCCTGACCAATAATTAATAATCGAGCAGAAGGTTTTCCTCTCACAACCGGGTTGGGTTCTAACACTGACTCACATATTCGACATGAGCGGACTTCGTCCAAAAGGTTATTTAGTTCGATGGTCGACATTTTCAACTCTGACGTTTCGACATGCTTTTTAAAAAATTCTACACTTCTTTGGTGAAAACCTCACAGACTCTAGAAACATATGCAAGGATGTTCGTGTGACAATAAAGGAACGATTTTTAACCCAACTCCTCCCGCTTCTTTTAGGCGCGCTCGCGTTTTGGGGAGGATGGAAGATCATGCTGTTTGGCTTCGAAGAAGTGCAAGCCCTGAGACAACTTGAACGCACCCCTATCATCTCACTGAACAGTCTGATTCCTGGCCCAACGGCGGTGAATGGTTTTGCACAGCCAAAGCCCGACGAATCATTGGTAACCAGCTATCACACCAACACACCCTCCATTTATTACTACTATACCCATGAAGTTGAACGAAGGGATTCCGATGGCAATACCTCATGGGATCTGGTGGATAGCAAACGTGAAAGTATTAACTTCTTATTGAATGATCACAGTAAAAGCGTCGAAATAAACAACCTGCGTTTTCAGCACTGGATTGATTGGTCTGTTGAACAAAGCTATCAAGTGGTCACTGGAGATCACAGATACACCGAATATCGTATTGAGCCCAACGACAAACTGTTCATCTATGGCCTGACTCGTTTAAACCACAGTTCAGCCAACAACACTGAGCCGAAGTTCAGTCTTGAATTCCCACCCGCTGATGACTACACCCCGATCATTTCCACCTACGACAAAAGTTATGAACAACAACGGATGGGCAGTGCCGGTGTGTTCTATCTATGGGCAGGACTGGCATTGATCGCCATGTCCATGTACGCATTGGCAGTGCTTATTCGCATCCATAAAGTCTGGAAATATCAAACTCTGTTGAGCTTCAGTGTAGGTGTGATCCTAATCCATTTCAGCTTATTGATGATGGATGCAGACCTCAAACAAGCGACGGAACGTTATCAGCAACAGTGGCAGTTCACACTCAACCAACTGGAACAACTTTCCCAGCAAGATCAAAATTTTGCTGCCACTATCCTTACGTCCCGCAGTGCTGAATTCCAAGATTACTACCTCAATCAGGAGCTGTCGGAATACAAACTCAATCTGGCCATGTCTGCCCATCTTCTGGATACTCAACTTGGCCGTTTTCCTGAATGGCTACTTGCGCCTATCTGGGGATATTCATTAGACGACAACCAGCGTGTGCAATTACATCCAAGCTCGACCGCCACCTTTCAGAAGCGCATCGACACCATAGCCGATTCCAAACTGACCAGCGTTTGGCATTACCTGTTTTTCTTCCTGGGATTGGGCGCCATGGTGCTTTGCTCTTACTTTGGTTTCCGAAAAATCAAATTCAAGCGCTTGATTGAGAACATTCCTACCCAAAAGACACTGGGGCTTGTGCCGGGTATGGCGGAAGTGGAAGGCACGGTAGTTCTCGAGGAAGATAAAGAAGCCTTGAAAAGCCCGATGACGTCCAGCCAGTGCTGTTGGTATCACTACACCATCAGGGAAAAACGAGGCTCAGGAAAAAATGCCTCTTGGGTGACGATTCTGGACGACCTAAAGTCTATGAATTTCCTATGTGAAGACGATGAAGGTCAGGTCAAGGTGATCCCGAAGGATGCCGAGATCATTACCAGTCATACCAATACCAAGAGTTCAGGCAATCGACGACATACTGAACGCCTGCTTAAGATTAACGACCCGCTTTATGTGATTGGTAAAGCCTCTCTGGCAACGAAAGATCAGGACAAACTGGTGCTTGCCACCGCCGGGAAAGACCTCCCCTTTATCATCAGTAATCTGTCTGAATCGAAAGTCATGTTCCGAAAAGCCTGGCTGGGTTTGCTCTTCCTCAATCTCGCTTTCACAGGCATTGTAAGCAGTGGTTTGCTTTGGTTCGCGCAAAGCGGCAGCTTCTCACCCAGCGACTTCCTGCTCGCCGCCCTTTTTGGCCCCATCTATATGTTCTTGTTCAGTATGATGCTGCATTACAACGACATCATTTTTCTTCGTCAGCGAGCGGAAAGAAACTGGCAAAACATGGGCGTTGCCATTCGCAAACGAAAGAACCTGATTCCTTCTCTGGAAACGTTGGTGAAAGAATACATGAAACATGAACAAGGCTTGATGGAAGACATAGCCTCCTTCAGAAATGCCATGCAAAACTCAATAAACCAAGAAGATAATCAGCACGCACTGGAAACCTGTTTGGACAGCACTCATCACATGAGAGGGTCATTTAAAGCGGTCCTTGAGAATTACCCAGACCTGAAAACTCAGGAGCTGGTATCCCAATTAATGGATGAACTGACACGATTGGATACCGAACTGGCTCTGCTTAAAAATGGCTATAACGATGCGGTGACCTTGTACAACGAACGACTGGAAACCTTCCCGGACATTCTATTCACCTGGCTATTCAAGTTTCAGCCCAAAGAACTGTTTTCATAATAAGAACAAACAATAGATACAAAAATGTATGGTTCCCCTCGATATTGCAACTAATATTTAGAGGGATGGTTTGCGCTAATGTATTCGGAGTCTAATTGAGGGGCTTAATCCTCGCTCCAC